>SAMEA3663248__coassemble_416_pt1 | contig 15777 bp, 13 predicted proteins | sample SAMEA3663248__metabat2_low_PE_023 | metagenome-assembled genome bin SAMEA3663248 (sample SAMEA3663248) | pig gut metagenome | biome: pig gut; feature: pig-associated habitat; material: faeces | place: China | collected 2013
CGGATGCCCAAGGGAGCCGTGCTGGTGAATACGGCCCGCAAAGAGGTAATCAATGAGACCGAACTGATACAACTGATGGAAGAGCGCACGGAACTGAAGTACGTGACAGACATCATGCCCGCTGCCAACGAGACGTTTGCCGCCAAGTTTGCAGGCCGCTACTTCTCTACCCCCAAGAAGATGGGTGCCCAGACAGCCGAAGCCAACATCAATGCCGGCATCGCTGCCGCCAAGCAGATAGTGGGCTTCCTGAAGGATGGATGCGAACGTTTCAGAGTGAATAAGAAAGCTTGACCTAACCTACTGTTTTAGACTTATGGCAACGATCAAACCTTTTAGAGGCATACGCCCGCCGCAAGAGCTGGTGGAGCAGGTGGCATCGCGCCCCTACGACGTGCTGAACTCTGCCGAGGCACGCGAAGAGGCCAAGGGAAACGAGAAATCCCTCTACCACATCATCAAACCTGAAATTGACTTCCCCGAAGGTACGGACGAACACGATCCGCGCGTCTACGACAAGGCTGCGCAGAACTTCCAGCTGTTCCAAGACAAAGGATGGCTGGTGCAGGACGAAAAGGAAAACTACTACATATATGCGCAGACCATGAATGGCAAGACGCAGTATGGACTGGTGGTAGGTGCATACGTGCCCGACTATATGAACGGGGTCATCAAGAAGCATGAATTGACCCGCCGCGACAAGGAAGAGGACCGCATGAAGCATGTGCGGGTGAACAACGCCAACATCGAGCCTGTCTTCTTTGCCTATCCCGACAATGCGACGCTGGATGCCATCATTGCCCGCTATACGGCTCAGAAACCTGTATACGATTTCATCGCCCCCGGCGACGGATTCGGACATACCTTCTGGATAATTGACGCATCCGAGGACATCGAAGCCATCACGGCTGAGTTTGCCAAGATGCCGGCTCTGTATATTGCAGACGGACACCATCGGAGTGCGGCTGCCGCGCTGGTGGGTGCAGAGAAGGCCAAGCAGAACCCCAACCATCGGGGGGACGAAGAGTACAACTACTTCATGGCTGTCTGCTTCCCGGCCAATCAGCTGACCATCATCGACTATAACCGTGTGGTGAAGGACTTGAACGGTTTGACACCTGCTGAGTTCCTGAGTGCCGTGGAGAAGAACTTCACGGTAGAGGAGAAGGGTACGGACATCTACAAGCCTGCAGGCCTGCACAACTTCGCGCTCTATCTGGAGGGCAAGTGGTATAGCCTGACTGCCAAACCGGGTACGTACAATGACAACGACCCCATCGGAGTGCTTGATGTCACCATATCGTCCAACCTGATGCTGGACGAGGTGCTGGGTATCAAAGACCTCCGTTCGGACAAACGCATTGATTTTGTAGGCGGCATCCGCGGTCTGGGCGAGCTGAAGAAACGTGTGGACAGCGGTGAGATGAAGGTGGCCTTGGCCCTCTATCCCGTCTCGATGAAGCAACTGATGGACATTGCCGATACAGGCAACATCATGCCTCCTAAAACTACCTGGTTCGAACCGAAACTGCGTTCAGGACTGATTATTCACAAGTTGGTATAAGGGGACGGATGACGAAAGAACTGTTGGCCGTAGCGTTGGGTGGAGCCTTGGGCAGCATCCTGCGCTACGGCTTTAGTATGTGTGCGGCGACTCTCTCACTATCGGGGCTGTATGCCACGATGGCCGCTAATGTGTGCGGATCGTTTCTGATAGGGCTGTTCATGGCCGTGTGCAGTCAGGGTACGCCCATCTACTTGCTGGCTACGGTGGGATTGTGCGGAGGGTTCACCACCTTCTCCACCTTCTCTGCCCAGACACTCCAGCTGTTGCAGGCGGGAGAATGGCTTGCCGGATTGGGCTATGCCCTGCTCTCCGTATGCTGTTGTGTAGTCTGTGTGGCGATGGGGCAGTGGACAGGACGGCTGTTCACGTAACAGATGATGAGCCTATGATGATGGAACTGTTTCTGCTCTGTATTGTTGCCAGCTTCATTCAGCGTACCACGGGCTTTGGTTTCGGCATCTTCATCATGACGATGCTGCCCTCCCTGCTCCCCAGCTATGGCGAAGCCACTACGCTTTCCGGCCTGCTGGCACTCACCACGACACTGATGATAACGCTCCGCATGTACCGCAAGGTGGTGTGGAGCCGATTGTGGCCCATTCTGCTCACCTTCATCCTGGTGTCATCAGTAGCTGTCTGCGTACTGGCCCGTACCGATGACGTACTGCTGCGCAGGATATTGGGTGTGACGCTGTTGCTCATCTCCTTCTACTTCTTTCTGCTGGGCAGTCGCATCCGTTTCCGTCCCACCCGGAAGCTGCAGCTGGTGGCCGGTACGTTGAGCGGACTGATGGGAGGCTTCTTCGGTATGCAAGGCCCTCCGGCCGTACTCTATTTCATCTCTTCCGAGCCCGATAAAGAACACTATCTGGCCATGACCTCGGCCTACTTCCTGCTGGGCAATGTCTCCATGACTTTGATGCGGGCCGGCAACGGGTTCCTTACCTCGCAGGTGGCTTGGGGATATGTGTGGGGAGTAGGGGGTGTCCTTGTGGGTGCTTGGCTGGGTGCCTACGTCTTCAATCGGCTTTCAGGCAAGTGGCTGCGCAACATTGTCTATCTCTATATCGGCATCAGTGGCATCATTACGTTGCTGGAGGCGTAGGGGTAACTGAGACTTACGTAAATGAAAAAAACGAGGGAATGACCGGACTCTCTGTCCGTCACCCCCTCGCGTCAGTCAAGTTTAGTTTTTGTTACCCTAAAAACTTATACACACATTGTTCAGTTACGGAAGGTCAGCTCGTCCGCTGCTGGAGATACATCTACCGTGATGGGACGGTTGCGGTCGATTGTCTGCGCCAGCAGCTTCTTCGAAAGGTCATTCAGCAGGTAGTGCTGGATGGCACGTTTCACAGGCCGGGCACCGAACTCAGGGTCGTAACCCGCATTGGCCAGGAAGTTCACAGCTGCATCCGTCAGCTTCAGCGTCACTCCGTTACCAGCCAACATCTGCTGTACGTGACCTATCTGCAAGTTAACGATTTGCTTGATTTCAGGCTCTGTCAGCGGCAGGAACATGATGGTCTCATCAATACGGTTCAAAAATTCCGGTCGGATGCTCTTCTTCAGCATGTTCATCACCTCTTTTTTTGTCTCCTCTATCAGAGATGCCTTGTTCGTGTCGTTCAATTTCTCCATCTGACTTTGGATGTAACTGCTACCCATGTTGCTGGTCATGATGATGATGGTGTTCTTGAAGTTGACCGTACGACCCTTGTTGTCGGTCAGACGTCCGTCATCCAACACTTGTAGCAAGATGTTGAATACATCGGGATGAGCCTTTTCAATCTCATCGAACAGCACAACCGAGTAAGGCTTTCTGCGCACGGCTTCGGTCAGCTGACCACCTTCATCGTATCCTACATAGCCCGGAGGTGCTCCTACCAGACGCGATACGCTGTGCTTCTCCTGATATTCACTCATGTCGATACGGGTCATCATGGTCTCGTCATCGAAGAGGAACTCAGCCAATGCCTTGGCCAGTTCCGTCTTTCCTACGCCGGTGGTGCCCAGGAAGAGGAACGATCCGATGGGTCGTTTCGGGTCTTGCAATCCGGCACGGCTGCGGCGTACGGCATCGCTCACGGCCTCGATGGCCTCTTCCTGTCCGATGACCCGCTTATGCAGCTCCTCTTCCAGGTGCAGCAGTTTATCCTTTTCGCTCTGCAGCATCTTGCTGACGGGGATACCCGTCCAACGGGAAACCACATCGGCAATGTCCTCGTCGTCAACCTCCTCCTTGATCAGAGCCTTGTCGCCCTGCATCTGGTGTAGCCGTTGTTGCGTCTCCTCTATCTCCTTGTTCAGTGCCTGCAGTTTGCCGTAGCGTATTTCGGCCACCCGTCCGTAGTCGCCTTCACGTTCGGCCTTTTCGGCTTCAAACTTCAGGTTCTCTATCTCTACCTTGTTCTGCTGGATCTTGTTGACCAGGGTCTTTTCGCTTTGCCATTTAGCTTTGTACGAATTCTCCTGCTCCTTCAGCTCGGCCAGTTCCTTGCCTATCACTTCCAGCTTCTGCGTATCGTTCTCGCGTTTGATGGCTTCCCGTTCAATCTCCAGTTGCTTGATTTTACGTGAAATCTCATCCAGCTCTTCGGGCACGCTGTCCACCTCCATCCGCAGCTTGGCGGCAGCTTCGTCCATCAGATCAATGGCCTTGTCGGGCAGAAAACGGTCGGTGATGTATCGGTTGCTCAACTCGACGGCTGCAATGATGGCATCATCCTTGATGCGCACATGATGATGGTTTTCGTAACGCTCTTTCAGTCCACGCAGGATGGAGATGGTGCTCAGTGTGTCAGGTTCGTTCACCATGACAATCTGGAAGCGTCGCTCCAGTGCCTTGTCCTTTTCGAAGTATTTCTGATATTCGTCCAGTGTGGTGGCACCGATGCTGCGCAGTTCGCCACGTGCCAGGGCCGGCTTCAGGATATTGGCGGCATCCATAGCCCCTTCGCCCTTGCCGGCACCTACCAGCGTGTGAATCTCGTCAATGAACAGGATGATATTTCCTTCTGACTTCTTCACTTCGTTGATGACCGCCTTCAGCCGCTCCTCAAATTCACCTTTGTACTTGGCACCGGCTACCAAGGCACCCATGTCCAGCGAATAGACCTGCTTGTTCTTCAGGTTCTCAGGTACATCTCCGCGCAGGATGCGGTGTGCCAGTCCCTCTACGATGGCTGTCTTGCCGGTACCGGGTTCGCCTATCAGGATGGGGTTGTTCTTGGTGCGTCGGCTCAATATCTGCAGCACACGCCGAATCTCTTCATCCCGTCCGATGACCGGATCCAGCTTGCCGCTACGGGCAGCTTCGTTCAGGTTTATGGCATATTTTTCCAGCGACTGGTAGGTATCTTCACTCGATTGTGAAGTCACACGGTCTCCCTTCCGCAGTTCGTTGATGGCTTCACGCAGTTCACGTTCCGTCATGCCGGCATCCTTCAGGATGGTGGATGCCGTACTCTTCACGGTGAGCAGGGCCAGCAAGAGCGGCTCCAGCGAAACGAACTCGTCTTTCAGTTCCTTGGAGTACTGTACGGCCTTCTGCAACACCTCGTTGCTCTCACGGCTCAGGTAGGGTTCGCCTCCTTGCACCTTGGGGAGCGATTCGATTTGTCGCTCCAATACCGTGGCCAGTTGCTGTCCGTTCATGCCCAGCTTCTGGAAGATGAAGTTGGTGACGTTCTCGCCCTTCTTCATCACACTTAGCAACAAGTGTACCGGCTCGATGGTCTGTTGCCCCCGGCTTTGTACCAGGTTCACCGCCTCTTGCACGGCTTCTTGTGCCTTGATGGTAAAATTGTTGAAATTCATATCTTGTCCTCCTTTTCTTATGCTTGTTGAAGTAATAACGCTTCTGGAGGCGCAAAAGTTTTGCCAAGTGTCGATTACGGACAAAATGACATTTATTTATCGGATTTGGATGACAAATTGTCTTGAATGCTGCCGTTCTCCTTTAGCTTTCTGAGGTACTCTGAGGGACTCAGACCGTACTCTTCTTTAAAGCATTCGCGGAAGTGAGATACGGAGTTCAGACCTACCAGATGGGTTATTTCCGATATGTTATATTGTCCGCTCAGCAGTAGCTGTTCTGCTTTCTGTATTCTGACCTTACGGACAAATTCGCCCATACTGGTACCCGTGATGGCCCATCTATTTATGTAAATCCGAAACTTGTGTTACTAAGATTACGCCAGTACTCCGACTGAGATTACACCCGTACTCTTACTAGGATTACTGCGGTACTCACACCGGAGTACCAGCGTACTCTCACCGAGGTACTGCTAGGTTTATGAAGGACATTGACAGTCGGTGAATAAAGCTGGGCCACCTGGATCTCAGATATTCTCTTCTTGTTTAAGCCTCTGCTTCAGCTTTCGCCAATAAGCAGCGGGGCCTATCCAATCTTGAGGAATTGAGGAAGGATGGGATGCTGCATCCTCCAATTGATGCTCATTGGCTTGTCGCCAATAGAGGAAATATAATTCACCAAGCCGAAACAATAGAAGGGACATGTATTGCCAAAGCCGTCCCGCTTATACTCTCTTACGAACAGGAGAAACTTCTTCTTGTTTTTAGCTTGCTCCACGAAACGAAGACCCCTTCCTTTGTGTGAGTCTGAATTTTGTGATTGCCAGTGGAATTTGTATTCACTGACTACGTAGTCATCGTATTGAGTCGAAGGAGAAAAGTCTTTATCAGATTTGTTCAGCGTAACAAAGAAGAGTTCTGTATTCAATTCTTCAATATTGAACACTCCCGCTACGCTGCCTTGCATTCGCTTATTGACGGTCTGACGTCCAAAGATTGTGAACACTTCTTCTCGGGTATAGCAACCATATTGTTCTAATGTATCAGGCAAACCTTGGCCGACAGGGAAGGTCTTGACCGATATTTGCGACAGCTGATAATCTACAAGTTCCCTTATTTCGGAAATAAAGAGAGGATAGTGCTTCAGGGTAGCTATGGCCTCCTCTCTGGTATGAAATCTGCTCTTGTCAATCTTGTCGTTATAGAGTGTATAATAAAACATCGTTGCATAGACATCCTCCTGATGGTCGAAGGATGGCTCATGGAGATGGTTTAATGTATGCTGTATGAAGTGTAAGTATGATGTGCTATTGGTATGCAGGAGATTTGAAAGCCCCTTTTCGTAACGTTTAGTGCAATCATCATCGATGTAGTTACAAAAACCGGCCTCTCGTTTCAGACTGGTCCAGCAGCCTGTCTTGTATATCAGTCTGATATCCTGTCCGTTGTTACTAATAAACTCTTTGAGGGTTGGCTGGTGATCGTACATACTGAGTTCCTGAACGAGGCGCCGTCGGTTGTATATGGCTGACTTGATGTTTTCAAGTACATACTGCTGTGCCTTCTCTTCCATGTGTATGGAGCACCCGTTTGGAAGTAGGGTAAAGCCATGTTTCACTTGGTCGATTACGCTTTTGTCCTGTCGGACCATCAGGCTGCGAAAACGGCTGGTGAAATCGTATTTCTGGTTCAATTGTGCTACGAAATCGAATACGGTGAGCAGTTGCTTTCCAGGCGAGAGTCGCAATCCACGTCCTAATTGTTGTAGAAAAATGGTGAGCGATTCTGTTGGGCGCAGGAACAGAACGGTGTCTACCTCGGGTATATCGACACCTTCATTGAAAATATCCACTACAAACAGATAGTTGATTTCTCCTTTAGCCAGTTTTTTGTTGAGCGAGTTTCGTGCATCACTACGGTCGGATGTAAGATAATCTGCCTGAAAACCATAAGAACGAAATTGTTCAGCCATGTATCGGGCATGTTCTTTGGTGGAGCAGAATCCAAGGGCTTTACATTTAGTTTCATCAGGCAAATAATATCTTAACCTCTCGATGATGAGTGCGACCCGTTCGCTGTTGCACAATCTTTCGGTCAGTCTTGTTGCGATATATTTATTGCCTTGCATCAAGTCCTCGTCCCGTAGGTCGGTATTGTCGCTTATGCACAGATATTGGAAAGGAGTGAGCAGCCCGGCATTAAGAGCCGCTGTAAGCCGGATTTCTGCACTGATGGAATTGTCAAAATCCGGCAACAGACTCTCGCCGTCCATGCGTTCAGGCGTAGCAGTAAGACCGATGAGCAGTTCAGGCCTGAAGTGGGATAGGATTTTGCGATAACTGTCAGCTACACTATGGTGACATTCGTCAATTACAATGTAGTGATAGTAGCCTGAGGGAAGAGAACTGAATACCTCATCGAATTGGGAATTGAAGGTTTGTACGGAAACAAACAGATGATCAATCCCTGAAACAGGTCTTTGGCTACCTACCCATAGCTCGCCAAAATTACTATCCATCAGCACGCTGCGATAGGTCAGCAGAGCCTGATTCAAGATTTCCTGTCGATGGGCCACGAACAGAATACGGTTGGCTTGCGGATGGGTATTACAGAGATTTTTATAGTCGAAGGCTGAGATTACAGTCTTACCTGTTCCCGTAGCTGCCACAATGAGATTACGCTGGATTCCATTATCACGTTGGATGGCCAGTTTGTCAAGTATTTCTTTCTGGTGGGGTAAAATCGTATATTTGGCAAATATAGTCGTCAGCACTCCTTTGTGTTGCCGTTCTTTATCTGCCTCGCGATAGAATTTCTCTATGCCACCTATTCGAAAATCCTCGAAATTATTGCTATTCCAATAGCGGTCGAAGGTAGCCATTACCGTTTTAATGATGTGCGGATTCTCTACATTAGTCACTCGTATATTCCATTCCAGACCATCTGTCTGTGCAGACTTTGAGAGGTTGGACGAACCGATATATGCAGTACTAAATCCTGAGTTCCGTTCGAAGATATAGGCTTTGGCATGAAGCCGTTCGATCCTTGTATTGTAAGAAATCCGGATTTCGGCATTGGGCAGCGCAGAGAGGCGTTTCACAGCTTTTGCCTCTGTGACTCCGCAATAGGTAGTAGTAATGATACGTAATTTATGTTCGGGATTGCTACAAAAACGTTTCAAGTCGTCGAAAATCAGATTGATTCCCGATAACTTCAAGAATGATACTATCAAATATATGCTGTCTGACGTTTGGATGTCGCGGCTGATTTCCGTATTCAATGGAATATCACATTGCCCACCAGTGAACAGATTGCTCGTTCTGAATCCTGTCAAGGGTCTGGTTATCTCCCTGTTTGTGGCATTCATAGTGGCAGCCTCTTCACGTGAGAACACTGCAGCTAATATGCTCTTTTCATCTGCTATCTTTTCTTCACTGTCTTCTCCAAGAAAATCAATCAGACGATTGACAAACAGTTTCCGCTCTTCCGCCGTTAGATTCTCGTCAGATAGTCTGTTGCGGAGTAATTTATTGATATGTTCAGCAAGCATTGACGGTGATTCTGCATTGTCAATATCATCTTTTTGGCATAAAAAACCATTGTGGCTGGCTTGTTCAATGTCCTGCAACAGTTCGTTGGTGATTAAATTTTCGTATAATCCCTTTTGAAGTTTCATTAATTAGTCATTTTAGGATTTATTTTTCTTCTTTCCCAACACCTTCTTTTGTTCCTTAATTCCGCAAAATAATTATCAATTATGTTGCGGAATTAAGGAACAAAATGGTCTTCAATATTCTGGAATACATTGCTATGCGCATCCTTTGTTTTATTAATGATATTTACAAAGTTTTGCCATTGGGTGTAGCCCATCAACTCACACAGTTCCCTTGCAATCCAGCATTCCAAATCACCCGGAAACACATGCTACCTCTTCAAACTGTTGAAACAGTTGTCTTATCTCTTCTTGCTTTATGCTTATTCGAACCACGGTTCCCCATATTCGGCTATATTGATATTTATTGCAAAGTTACGAAAATATGTTTAGAATTGGATAATCTACGTCTACTATTTATGGCTATTTTGTGTCAGTCAGAGCCCATGATTGACAGACATCGTATCGCGTCATAAAATGGTGATATCAAGTCATGATATGGTCATTTCAAGCCATGAAACGACCATTTTGGGCTGCAATGCGTTTGCAGATACTGCCATGGTACGCGGAGATAGCTGTGTTTGATGTCTCAAAATAGTAGCTTTTTTGATGAAAAATCAGAGCTTATTTGCCACAAATCTGCCACAACACGCAAAAAAACACCTAAAAAACGGAGATGAAATGATGCAGTTTTGTACAAAAAACGGTCATTTTTGTGTTAATGACTGTGAATCTTAAAATATCTGCCACACTTTTTTGAAGGTTAATTCATTTATATAGAGGTGAATAATGGAAATTGTGTGGCAGATGGCAGATAAACAAAACTTTTCACGCGCGTACGCGCGCGAAAGACGCGCAATACACATGAAACCTCTTGTATGTTTCCGGCCAATGGTGTACCTTTGTGGACTGAATCAAACAATTGGATTGCTATGGAAGAAAAGATAAAGTGGGCGGCCAACGTGCTGCTGGTTGATGTCGCTTTGCTGAATGAGACGGTGAATTCGTTGCGGCGTATGTTGCAGGAGAGGTTGGGACATTCCATCCCTTCACTCGATCTGCCTGCCTGGCTCAGCTACCTGGCATTGGATGCCGGCTTGAAGGAGGGAGACAACGAGGTGCAGGTCGTTCTGATTCATGACGGGCAGGTGCGTGCATTGGAAGGGTGCGAACCTGCCGACTTGCGGAGTCTTCAGGGTATGGCATGTAGGACACCGCTGGGCGAATTTGCTTTCCATTGTGTGACACCCGAAGGCATCGTATCGGTGGAGGAACTCTTTTTGGATTTGGCGACTTTGGCTTTGGATTCCGCCGGGGTGCAGTGCCTGGCACTGTTGCCGGCTCCCATGCGATACGATGACAAGCTGAAGGAGGTTCTGCAGAAATTCATGGAGGAGAAAGGGGCGGAAGAAGGCAACCGTATCATCTGGTTCGGATTGGCTCCTGTACGCGATGGTGCTGCGCTGTGCCGTCACGACTCTGTCTTCTATTCGCTGGCGCAGGCGTGGGGCATCCGCTCCGACCAGTTGTAGGGTGCCGTTCCTGACAGGCGATAAACAGATTCTTTGCCTCATCGGTATAGAATCTCGCAAGTTTTATATACCTTTGCACCCCAAACAGGCGGAGCTGTCTCTTGCAGACAGCCGTGTATTCCAGAACACCACGTAAAAAACAGGAAATATGAAGCAACAAGTATCTGTATCGTTCATGCTGCTGGGCATCCTCTTCAACGTATGTCTGATTGCAGCCAATCTCCTTGAAACCAAAGTCATTCAACTGGGCGGACTGACAGTGACAGCCGGTCTGCTGGTATTTCCAGTCTCCTACATCATCAACGACTGCATCTCCGAGGTGTGGGGCTATCGCAAGGCCCGCCTGGTGATATGGAGCGGCTTCTTGATGAACTTTCTGGTGGTGATGCTCGGACTGATAGCCGTGGCATTACCCGCCGCCCCTTTCTGGGAGGGGGAAGCACACTTCAATTACATTTTCAGCATGGCTCCCCGTATTGTAGTGGCCAGCCTGATTGCCTTTCTGGCAGGTTCGTTCCTGAACGCCTACGTCATGAGCCGCATGAAGCTGAAGGATGGTGGCCGGCGGTTTGCCGCACGGGCTATATGGTCGACGGTGGCAGGTGAGACGGCCGACTCGCTGTTCTTCTTTCCGATTGCCTTCGGCGGCATCATCGGAGTGCCTGAACTCCTTTCGATGATGCTTGCACAAGTCTGCCTGAAGTCGCTTTACGAGGTGCTGATATTGCCGGTCACCATTCGGGTAGTACGTGCTGTGAAGCGTATAGACGGGTGCGACGTGTACGATGAGGGGGTGTCATACAAGATATGGCACATCGGCGATATGTGATGAACCGCTGTACTTTTAGGGTCGAAACAAGAGTTAATATCATATAATATGAACAAGGAAACAGCATTGGTCGTATTCAGTGGTGGACAGGATTCTACCACGTGCCTCTTTTGGGCGAAGCGTGCTTTCAAGAAGGTGTACGCACTCAGCTTCATATACGGTCAGAAGCATAGCAAAGAGGTGGAACTGGCCAGGGAGATTGCCCGCAAGGCCGAGGTGGAATTTGAAGTGATGGATGTATCGTTCATCGGACGGTTGGGACACAATTCACTGACGGACACGTCCATGGTGATGGATCAGGAGAAGCCGGCCGACCATTATCCAAACACCTTTGTGCCGGGGCGCAATCTCTTCTTTCTGAGCATTGCTGCCGTCTATGCCCGCGAGCGGGGAATCAACCACATCGTGACGGGTGTTTCGCAGACAGACTTCAGCGGCTATCCCGACTGCCGGGACGCTTTCATCAAGTCACTGAATGTCACGCTGAACCTGGCTATGGACGAGCAGTTCGTGATTCATACGCCGCTGATGTGGATTGACAAGGCCGATACATGGGCACTGGCTGACGAGCTGGGCGTGCTCGACCTGGTGCGGCACGACACGCTGACGTGCTACAACGGCATTCAGGGAGACGGTTGCGGCCATTGTCCCGCGTGCAGGTTGCGCCGGCAGGGCTTGGAGCAATACCTGAAGCGCGTAGGCAAGGAGTGATAATCTATAAAAAGAAAGAATATGGCAGAACTGAAAGAACAACTGACTTTGCTGGGTCGGAAGACCGAGTACAAACAAGATTACGCGCCCGAGGTGCTGGAAGCGTTTGACAACAAGCACCCCGGACGCGACTATTGGGTACGTTTCAATTGTCCGGAATTTACCAGCTTGTGCCCCATTACAGGACAGCCGGATTTTGCAGAGATACGCATCTGCTACATCCCCGATGTGAAAATGGTGGAGAGCAAAAGTCTGAAACTCTATCTTTTCAGCTTTCGCAACCACGGTGCTTTTCACGAGGACTGTGTCAACATCATCCTGAACGACCTGATACGTCTGATGGATCCCAAGTACATAGAGGTGACCGGCATCTTTACGCCGCGTGGAGGCATCTCCATCTACCCTTATGCCAACTATGGCCGTCCGGGTACCAAGTATGAGCAGATGGCCGAGCAGCGGCTGATGAACAGGGAGTAGGCCTGCTGAGGCTGGGCTACTTCAAAAACAGCCTGGCCTCAGAATGCCTGTCCGATGATGTTGCGTACGGCTGCTTCCGTGCTTTTGAAAGGGCCGTGCGACTGCAACTTCAGGGTACACATGGCTGCGGCAAAGCAACCGGCTTCCTGATAGGATGCGCCTCGGTTGCGCATGTACAGATAGCCTACCATATACGTGTCGCCACATCCTGTAGCATCCACGATGTTCAGGGTGGGGTAGGCAGGTATATCGTAGAACTGTCCGCCGGCATAGATAAGCGAACCTTTGTCGCCCAGCGTGAGGAGTACCTCCTTTACGCCCCAGTCGGCAATGCGCAGGGCGGCTTCGTGCGGATCGCTGCATTGCGTCAGCACCTCCATTTCGCCTTCGTTTGCTTTCAGGGTATGGATGTAGCGTAAGGCTTCGCGCTTCTCCGTCCAGTCGATGGGCAATACCTGCTCGTTCTCTACTTTGCGCAAGAAACCTTGCACGTCGACCGACAGTTGTCCTTGCGTAGACAGCGACTTGATGACCTCCAGCGAAAAATCATCGGCCAGCAGGCTGCCCAGGTGGATGATGTCTGCCTTCACGTCGGCCAGACCCTCGGGAGTGAAGGGGTCGGCTTTGGCCGTAACACGCTGTTTGCGTTCGTTGGTATTGGCACCGTAGATGTTCTCGAAGCAGACGGAGTGGGTGCTGTGAAGCGCCTTCACTTCGATGGCCTCCTGACGCATCTCTTCCACTACATGCAGGTCGCTGTCGGCCAATGCAGTGACCAGCAGGAAACCTTCCGTGTTCAGATGTCTGATGCCATGAGCGAAGTAATACGAAGTACCGCCCGGCATATATACCGTACTTTGTGGTGTGACTATTTTATCTTGGGTAATAAACCCGATACAGCATAATTTATGGTTGTTCATTCTTTTGTGAGTTATTTTTTCGGCTGCGAAGATAGTGATTTGTTTGCAAATTCGTTGCAAGTCTCTTCCGAATCCCTTACTTTTGTGGCAAAACAAATGGAAAACATCGACTAAAAGTATTTTTATATGGAGAAAACATGGAGATGGTTTGGCAAGAAAGACCAAATCACACTTAGTATGCTGAGACAAATCGGGGTGGAGGGAATTGTGACTGCCCTGCATGACATTCCGAATGGAGAAATCTGGACCGAAGAGGCCATCCTTGACCTGAAGAACTACATCGAGGCGCACGGACTGCGCTGGTCGGTTGTGGAGAGCCTACCTGTTTGCGAAGCCATCAAGTATGCCGGCCCGGATCGCGACCGCTTGATTGAGAACTATAAGGTCAGTCTGGCCAATTTGGGCAAATGTGGTGTCAAGACTGTCTGCTACAACTTTATGCCTGTCATTGACTGGGTGCGTACTGACTTGCAGCATCCTTGGGCTGACGGATCATCCTCGCTCTATTTCGACCGCATCCGCTTTGCCTACTTCGACCTGCGTATCCTGAAGCGTGAGGGAGCCGAGAAGGACTATTCGCCTGAGGAGATTGCCAAGGTGGACGAACTGGACAAGGTGATTACCGAGGCCGAGAAGGACGAACTGGTGAATGCCATCATTGTGAAGACACAGGGCTTTGTGAACGGAAACATCAAGGAGGGTGACAAGAATCCCGTCAGCATCTTCAAGGGACTTCTGGCCCTGTACAAGGACATCGACCGCGATGCGTTGCGCGAGAACATGCGCTACTTCCTGAGTGCCATCATGCCTGTGTGCGAGGAGTATGGTGTCAACATGTGCGTGCATCCCGACGATCCTCCTTTCCAACTGCTGGGCTTGCCGCGTATCGTGACGGACGAGGCCGACATCGAATGGTTCCTGCAGGCCGTGGACAATCCGCACAATGGACTGACCTTCTGTGCCGGTTCGCTCAGTGCAGGCGAACACAACGACACACGCGAGCTGGCACGCAAGTTTGCCAAGCGTACGCACTTCGTACACCTGCGCAGCACGGCAGCGATGCCTGGCGGCAACTTCATAGAGAGTTCGCACCTGGAGGGACGTGGCCACTTGATTGACCTGATCCGCATCTTCGAGAAAGAGAATCCCAACCTGCCAATGCGGGTAGACCATGGCCGCACCATGCTGGGCGATGAAGACAAGGGCTACAATGCAGGCTACTCCTTCCATGGGCGTATGCTGGCTCTGGCACAGGTAGAAGGTATGCTGGCTGTGGTGGACGACGAGCTGAAGAACGGCAAATAATACGTTCGATTAAGTAGATACTTGTAGGGGCAGGCCTGTGTGCCTGCCCTTCATGCATCAGCCATCGGTGTGCTGGGCGGACACACAGATGGCAAATCAGATGCTGGCCCGTACCCGGCTCAGTGTCTCGGGTGTCATCAGCAGATAGGAGGCGATGTGCGAGAGAGGGGCACGTTTCACTACCTCGGGATGAGTTTCGAGCAGACGGCGGTAGCGTTCGTGGGCTGTTTCAAACCGCCAGGCATCCGCCTTCACTTGCGATACAATCAGTGAAAATTCCAGTACTTTGCGGTAGAAGAGGTTGATTTCCCACGACATCTCCGTCAGTGCCATCAGCTTGTTGTAAGGCAGCAGATAGACCGTGCTGGGTTCGAGAGCCTCTATCATGAGGCGGGTAGGTTCTTGTTTCAAGATGCTTTCGATGCACATGGCTATGCATCCTTCGTAAGAGAAGTGTTCGGTCACGTCTTTCCCATTCTTATAATAGAATTGGCGTATCATGCCTTTGCCCACCAGTACAAAGTGGTGGCTGACCTGTCCTTCGTCCAGAAGCTTTTCGCCCTTTTCCAGTTCCTTGCGTATCAGCACCTCTTCAATCAGCTTGCGGCTATCCAGCGACATGCCCGGATAACGCGAATTGACAGCTGCTGTTACAGTCTCTTTCAATAGTGCGTCCATTCGGTTTGGTTTTTGATTACGGCGGCAAAGGTACATCAAAAATCTCAATCGGAAAAGAAAAGTGCCGTTTTTCAGTTGTGTTTTGGGGAAAGTAGTGTGGCTTGTCATCCGATTGTAACTCGCTCATACGTAGCGTGTTTTTGTTCAGAATCGGAATCCGTAGAATAGGCGGGTGCGTACATAGCAGTCGGTGACATTGACCAGCCCCTTGCCTAATTCGGTGAGCGTCAGCACAGCTGTGAAGCCGGCAAAGTAGCGGGAGCGGTCCCAGAGGGCTCCCATACGTACGA
>SAMEA3663248__coassemble_417_pt1 | contig 15720 bp, 12 predicted proteins | sample SAMEA3663248__metabat2_low_PE_023 | metagenome-assembled genome bin SAMEA3663248 (sample SAMEA3663248) | pig gut metagenome | biome: pig gut; feature: pig-associated habitat; material: faeces | place: China | collected 2013
CCATGACTATGAACGGTGCCGTATTGCCCGTCATGGCTTTCTATATCAATGCCGGACTGGAACAGGGTGCCAAACTGGAAGAGATGGCTGGAACCATTCAGAACGACATTCTGAAAGAGTTCATGGTGCGCAACACCTATATCTACCCGCCAGCATTCTCCATGAAGATTATCAGTGACATCTTCGAATACACGTCACAAAAGATGCCTAAGTTCAACAGCATCTCCATTTCCGGATACCACATGCAGGAAGCAGGAGCCACGGCCGATATCGAGTTGGCTTATACGTTGTCTGACGGTTTGGAATACCTACGTGCAGGTGTAGCGGCCGGCTTGGACATCGATGCCTTTGCGCCACGTCTCTCTTTCTTCTGGGCCATCGGTACCAACCATTTCATGGAAATTGCCAAGATGCGTGCCGCCCGTATGCTGTGGGCCAAGATTGTCAAGCAATTCAACCCCAAGAATCCGAAATCACTGGCACTGCGTACGCACTCACAGACTTCTGGTTGGTCACTCACCGAACAAGACCCCTTCAACAATGTAGGACGCACCTGTATAGAGGCCATGGCAGCCGCCTTGGGTCATACCCAATCACTCCATACGAACGCTCTCGACGAAGCCATCGCGTTGCCTACCGACTTCTCGGCACGTATTGCCCGCAATACCCAAATCTATATACAGGAAGAGACCAACATCTGTAAGAATGTAGATCCATGGGGCGGTTCATACTACGTAGAGTCATTGACCAACGAAATCGCTCACAAAGCATGGGAGCACATACAGGAGATCGAGAAGCTGGGCGGTATGGCCAAAGCCATTGAGACCGGTATTCCCAAGATGCGCATCGAAGAGGCTGCCGCACGCACACAGGCCCGTATCGACAGTGGAGCGCAGACCATTGTCGGCGAGAACAAATACCGTCTGGAGAAGGAAGCCCCCATTGACATTCTGGAAATCGACAACACAGCCGTACGTCTGGAACAGGTTGAGAACCTGAAACGTCTGCGCGAAGGCCGCAACCAGGCAGAGGTAGACAAAGCGCTGGAGGCTATCACCGAATGCGTGAAGACCGGCAAGGGCAACCTGCTGGAACTGGCCGTTGAAGCCGCTCGTGTACGGGCCACCTTAGGTGAGATTTCCATGGCTTGTGAAAAGATTGTAGGACGTTATAAAGCAGTAATCAGAACCATATCAGGCGTGTATTCATCAGAAAGTAAGAACGACAGCGACTTCGCCCGCGCATGCGAGTTGACCGAGAAGTTTGCAAAGAAAGAGGGACGTCAGCCCCGTATCATGATTGCCAAGATGGGACAGGACGGCCACGACCGTGGTGCCAAAGTAGTAGCAACCGGCTATGCCGACTGTGGATTTGATGTTGACATGGGACCGCTCTTCCAGACACCGGCCGAGGCTGCCCGTGAGGCAGTAGAAAACGATGTCCATGTGGTAGGTGTATCTTCGTTGGCCGCAGGTCACAAGACGTTGATACCTCAAATCATCGACGAGTTGAAGAAGTTAGGTCGTGAAGACATCGTGGTAATCGCCGGTGGTGTCATCCCGGCACAAGACTATGACTTCCTTTACAAGGCTGGTGTAGCAGCTATCTTTGGCCCGGGTACTCCCGTAGCCAAGGCCGCCTGCCAGATTCTGGAAATCCTGATGGATGAATAAGCTCACAGCAGTCAAACAAATAGTTAAAATAAGGATGGATTTGGTAACATATCCATCCTTATTTATTAATCTATGTTATAAAAGTACATTATATACCTGCCACCACTTGCAGTTTCACAAAATCTCCCTATATTTGCAATGTGTTTTTCATAGTATTAGATTTAAGGTTAACAAAAGGTTGGGATACAGCGGTATCCCTTTTTTTTTACCCTTACCAATGGTATGAATCAGCACACACGTTTGCCCCTCTGCCAAGAGGACTCACATTGGCACATGAATATTAAACAAAAAAGATATGGAACAGTATAATTTTGATAAAATCATAAATCGGGAAGGCACCAATGCGTTAAAGCGAGAAGTGCTGCAAGAACGTTACGGACGGGCCGATCTGCTGCCTTTATGGGTGGCCGACATGGATTTTGAGACGCCCTCCTTCATCACCAAGTCACTGAGCGACAGACTGGAGCATTCGCTGTTCGGCTACACCGTCGAACCGAAAGAGTATTGGCCTACCGTCATTCAATGGATTGCCGACCATCACGGCTGGCAAGTAGAACCTGAATGGTTGACTTACATTCCAGGTATCGTCAAAGGTATTGGTATGGCCATCAATGTTTTTGTAAAAGAAGACGAGAAGGTCATCATCCAGCCACCTGTATACCACCCCTTCCGACTCACTCCGCAAGGCAACGGGCGACAAGTGGTATTCAATCCGCTGATACACCATGCTGACGGTTCGTACACCATGGACTTCGAGAATCTGGCAGCTGTGGCAGATGAGAAGTGCCGTATGCTCATACTCTCCAACCCACACAACCCGGCTGGCATCGTATGGGATAGAGAGACACTGGTCCGTCTGGCCGATTTCTGTTATCGCCACCACATTCTGGTGATTTCCGACGAGATTCACTGCGATATGGCACTTTGGGACTATAAGCACATTCCCTTCGCATCGGTTTCACCCGAAGCAGCCACCTGTAGCATCACCTTCGGTGCACCCTCCAAGACCTTCAATATCGCAGGCATTGTCAGCTCCTATGCCATCGTACCCAACGAAGAACTGCGCACACGCTTCTACCAATGGTTATCGGCCAATGAATTGAACGACCCCACCCTCTTTGCTCCCATCGCCACCATTGCCGCCTTTAGTCAAGGCGAAGAGTGGCGTCGGCAGATGTTACGCTACATCGAAGGCAACATAGAGTTTGTCATCGACTACTGCCGCGACCATCTGCCGTTCATCAAACCCATACGTCCACAGGCCTCCTTCCTGGTATGGCTGGATTGTACCGGGCTGAATCTGTCACACGAACAATTGGTAGACCTCTTCGTACAAAAGGCGCATCTGGCTCTGAATGACGGTGCGATGTTTGGTAAGGAGGGCGAAGGCTTTATGCGAATGAATGTAGCGTCACCGAGGGCCGTACTTCGCCAGGCATTAGAGCAACTGAAGGAAGCCTGCCACACTCTGAATCTATAGAACCGAAACAATACAAATCAGTACTAACAAAAACTTTTGATGCGTATGACAAAACATCTCATGCTTTGCCTGCTGCTGATGATGATGCTGGCAGGTTGTAGTTCACAAAAAAAGAGTGCCGAGACCCCTGATGCACACAAGTATTTGGTAGTGTATTACTCACAAACCGGTGCCACCCAAGCTGTAGCACACGAACTGGCACGTCAGCTGGAAGCTGACACCTTATGTATCACTCTGGAGCAACCTTACGACGGTTCGTTTGCCGAAACTATCCAACGCTGCCAACAGGAGATGGCTGACCATACCTTGCCTGTCCTCTGCCCGCTTACACTGAATCCAGCCGATTACGAAGTCATTTTCCTGGGTTATCCCATTTGGTTCGGCACCTATGCTTCTCCAATAGCCTCTCTGCTAAAGGCCGTAGATTTCAGCGGTTGTCATATCGTTCCCTTCTGTACTTTCGGTAGCGGTGGACTTGAATCCAGCGTACGCGACCTGAAAGCCGCCCTTCCGAACACCCGTATTGACGAAGGCTACGGCATCCGCAACGCCCGTATAGAAAAAGCACCGGGTGAAGTTACCCAGTTCCTGCGCAAACATCACTTCCTGGAAGGTGACATAGAGGAGTTGCCAGCTTTCAGTGAACAGCAACCGTTGTCAGAAGCAGATTCAGCTATCTTCCAGGCAGCTTGTGGAGATTATCCCATGCCCCTAGGTACGCCTATCAGCGTAGGCAGGCGTTCCATCCCAGCCGGCACGGAATATGCTTTTGCCGTGAGCAGCCAACAATCCAACGGTGAAACATCACAAACCGTCATTTACGTGACGGCAGCCGATGCAGCTGATGCAAAACCTGAGTTCACACGGGTTGTCAGATAAGCTTATTTATGTGAACAAATAGATATCAGCCTTAAAGTATGTTATGAAACATCTTTTTTCAGTTGAATAATTTGCAGGTTACGAAAAAGTGCGTACATTTGCAATGTGTTTTTCATAGTATTAGATTTAAGGTTAACAAAGGTTGGGATACGGCGGTATCCCTTTTTTTTTATCCTTACGTCTCCATCGTATAACTTTTAGTATCCTGCCATGAAACGAATCATCCTACTGCTTAGCATACTTCTTGCCAGTTTTTGTATCCATTCACTATATGCCCAACGGATTGACCTCTCTTCCTTATCACTGGATGAGTATCATCTGTTCGTGACGCCGGCCACCAATACAGTCCCTCTTCCCTCAGATTCGCCCTACCTCTTTCACTCGTTGCGCGAAGCACTCGTCAAGGCAGAGCAGATGCAACAGCAAACGGACAGATACACCACCGAACATCCGCTCGTCATCTACATTGCGCCCTCCGTCTATTGGCTTGACGACCCCGATGATCCGACCATCCGCAAACCTCTTCCAGGAGAAAGCACCCCCTTTGCCCTGAAGTTACACGTCAGTCACTTACGGTTGATTGGATTGGGACATAGTGCTGAAGAGACGGTGATAGCCTGTAACCGGGGCCAGACTCAAGGAGCCGACGGCAACTTCACCATGCTGCACCTGACCGGTTGCGACATTACCTTGGAACGACTCACCTTTGGAAACTATTGCAATGTTGATTTGGATTATCCCTGGAATTCTGCCCTTAGCAGACCTAAACGTGCCGATGCCATCGTACAGGCACAACTCATTCTGTGCGATGGAGACCGGCTGTCCGCATATCAGTGTCGGTTCATCAGTCGGTTAAACTCCTGTCCGCTGGCCGGTGCCCGCCGTGCTCTCTTCAAGGAGTGCTATTTTGAGTGTACGGATGATGCTCTCTGTGGTACAGGAGTCTACCTGGGCTGTCGCTTCACATTTTACAGCAGCAAGCCCTTCTATTGTACCGAAGGAACAGGAGCCGTCTTTCTGGATTGTGACCTGCACACCCTGACACACGGCAGACAATATCTGGTAAAAGCGGGGAGTCCTGTCAGCATGGTAGATTGTCGTTGGACCAGTGACGATTCTACCCTCTTTATCGGGTGGACACAAAATCCTACCGATGCCTTGCGATGCTACCAGCACAACCTGACACTAAACGGGCAACCGTTGCTGATACAGGCAGACCGGCCGGAGCTGACTTGCCAGCTGGCCCATAAACCCATGTTAATGGCCTATAAGCTATCCACTCCACAAGGTGATATTTACAATGTATACAACCTGTTGCGAGGTACCGATGGATGGGATCCGCTGCAACAACGTGCCCAACTGGAAGCCATTGTACCTGAGCAAGTGCTCCTATCCTCCACCACTTGCTTCAACCATCTGCAACTGTCGCAACAAGATGTGGAGATAGTAAGTGGGTCCGACTCAGTATGGATAGAGGCCTATCCACTACGCCCCGCCACCCGCAAGGGAGAAATCGGGAGCGGAGAAACCATCCCCGTAGTCAGTTGGCACATCCATCCAGATGCACAAAAGAGTCTGCAACTGCATCCACTGCCCGATAACCGATGCCTCCTGACAGGAAACACCCTCAATGACGAGAGCATGGTCACTACCTTACTGGCCACTACCGCCGACGGCGTGGAAGCTGCTTGCCGGGTAGTTGTACACCCCAACCAGTTACCCCCTCCAATTTTTACCCAAACGCCACAAATCCAGCAGGAAGGAGATTCTGTGTTGGCACTTCATTACCAACTCGACCTGCAAGGGAGAGCAGACCAGTCACTCGTCACCTGGTATCGTTGCAAGCAAGCCGATGGACGTGACACGATTCCTGTAGCCGTATCTCGTCTTCACACCCCGCTGCTGAGGTACCGACTGACACCAGCCGACAGCGGCTGCTACTTGTTAGCCACTATCTCTCCTAAGCATCTGCGCAGCAAGGGAGGCGAGAAAGTGAGCATACGCACGTCAGTCCCCATACAGGTGCCTTACACAGATCGTTCAGTACAATGGTGCAGTGACTTCCGGCAATTTCCTACCCGCTATCAGCCCCAAGTACTACCCGGATATTGGAGTATAGACTGCTACAAACCTATCGATACACAGGAATACGACTGGCAGGCCGACACGTTACAAGACAGCTGGAAATACGGACAAGGAGTGGATGGCGCAGCCCAATCATACGGATTGATACAGCTAAGCCGAGGTGCCCGGCTACGCTATACGCCCCTGCCTGGCAAAGTAGGCGACATGGAAGTGACCCTCCTTGCCAACCCTTGCAAGACAGCCGGACAAGGATTCGGCAGCGCCACAGGTCAGTACATGGACATCTGCTTAAAGTTCGACACGTATGCACTGACCGGATATGCCCTGCGCATCATACGTACACCCCACAACGATAAGGCGGTTGACTTTCTGCTCATGCGATACGATAAAGGTGTCGCTACCCCCATCAGCCAAGCCATCTCCTCCATCTGCTACCGTACGGGTTGCCGGATTCGTCTGTCTGTCAAGGGGAACCGATTGCTGGCAGAGGCAGACAACCTATACCCCTTGCCATTGCCTCATCGAGAAGGGTTGACAACCCGGGTGACGTTGGAAGCCGACATTCAGCCGACCGATGCCGGAGGTTTCTGCATTCAGCATACAGGCTCCACGGGAGCTAATGCCACCGTATTGAGCCACCTGGACATCCGTTGGGAACGTATAGAATAGTATTACGGAATCGGTCGGACTCATTCCTTCAAAGGAATCTCCACCACAAAGCGTGCTCCTCCATGATAAGAGGTATCCAAATAGATTTTTCCGCCCAATGCTTCGGCAATAATGCGGCAGATGCTCAATCCGATGCCTGATCCCTGTTTGTAACGGTCCAGTTTCTCAAAACGTTCGAATATCACTTCAGCCTTCTCGGTCGGAATACCACATCCTGTATCACTCACCGCAAAACAGACAATGCCATTCTCCCTTGCCGAAGCAGACATCGTAATACAGCCTTCCGTCGTATTCTTACAAGCATTGGATAGCAAATTGATGAGTATCTGGTTCAGTCGCTTTTCATCGGATGCAAAACAGAGTGGCTCATCAGGCAAGTCCAGCTTCAGTTCAACATCCTGCGGAATCTGAGCTGCCATCTGCGCAGCCACGTTTCGTAACAGTTCTTGCACAGACATACCACTGGTACGTATTTCTATCTGTCCCGTCTCCATAGCACTCAAATCCAAGATGTCATTTACCAATTTGGTCAACAGATCGATATTCCGCAATATACTCGATGAGCAGAGTCGTCGTTCTTCTTCTCCCAGCTGATCGGCCGAAGCCATCAGTTGTGAGAAGCCGGATATGGCATTCAAGGGAGTACGCAACTCGTGGCTGATATTTTGAATGAACAGGTTCTTCATCTGTTCGCTTTTTTCCAGACGATGATGCATCTTCAGCAATTCCTTATTCTTCTGTTCCAGTTCGTCGATATAGCGGCGGCGTGAACGCAGATGCAGGCCCAACAGAAACAACACTACCGAAATAGCAACGGTAACAAGAACCAATATGACAATAAGGTAAAACTGGCGCTGGTTCTCCTGAGCGGTCTGCATTACCAAAGCCGACTGCTGTGCCTTCTCACGTTCAAAATTGACACGCAGATTCTGCATGAGGTTCATATTTTTTTCGTTAGAGATACTGTCACTATAGGCAACCGCCAATTTGAAAAAACGTTGCGCCTCGTCATATCGTCCACACTTTTCTTCATATTCAGACTTCAAATAATATGCATCACATAAACTACGCAATGATTTCATACTATCCGCCTCCCGAAAGCCCTCTTCAATATAACGGGCCGCTTCCGGTAGACGACCTTGCTCCAAATAGATGCGCGCCACCGACATGCAACAGATGAACCAATGCCAACGATCCTTGTTATGTAGCAGCAAGTCGTAACCGGCTTTATATTCAGCCAACGCCTGCTGCAGCAGATGTTCCTGCTCATAGATTTCACCAAACTGTATATGACATAGCGCAATACCTACTTTGGAATGCACCTGTTTATTGGCCTCCATGGAGAGACGACAGTACTGTTTGGCCGAGTCCAGATGTCCCTCCTTCATTAATATGCTGCCAATATTCGAATAATTGATGGCTTGTCCCAACACATTGCCAGTCTCTATTTCTGCCTGCAACGCCCGCCGAAAGAAATACATGGCATCCTCCCGGTTACCCAATTCATTCTGCACGTTGCCGATGCCATTGAGCACAGATACCATATACCTTTTTGCCCGCTTATCTTCCTTGTGTTGAAAGTGTTCATAAAGAGAAAGTGCCCGGTACAAAGCTTCCGAAGCTTCGTCCAGACTCCCGATGCGCCGATAATTGGTAGCCACCTGATTCAATGTATTGATAATCTCTATCGTGTCACACAACTCTTCAGCCAGATACAGCGCATCCTGATGCGTTGTAATGGCCATTTCAAACTCGGCAGATTCCCGATAGCGCTTGCCTAATGTGTACTTGACCAGCATCTCTCCCCGTCGATAACCTTCATTCACACACTGCCGTTCCAAACATAGCAATGTATCAATCTGATAACAGTTCGTAATGATACTATCCAATGTCGGACGAATCGATTTCTCCGCTGCCGATGGCGAAAGAGGATGCTGACACGAAAAGAAGATTAGTGTTCCCCAAAGGAAAAAGAATAGAATTTGTCGTTTCATTTGCATTTTCATTGGAATTAACGAATCACTCCAGGATATGACTCTTTTGTGTACAAAAATAACTTTATGATCTGAAAAAACGTTCAGCCATTCTATTAAATTAATCTAAAATGCCTATCTTTATACGCAAATTCCCGAACAAGTCAAAACACACCATGCCATGAACTCGTTTATCCGCACACTTCTCTTTTATACCCGCAGCCAGCGGCGAGGTGCCTTGATAGGCATCGGATTGATTGTGTGCATCTTCATGCTCCGCCAATGGCTTTCCACAAGGCAAAGCGACCGTACGCTGACCGAGACGGAGAAGGAGGCACAGGCACGCACGACCGAAACTTATCAAGCGTTTATCAACCAGATAGAGGAGATAGAGAGGAAGCCTTCCTCGTCATCAAGTGTCCGAAAGGGAAGGGTACTGCATCCCTTCGCATTCGACCCCAACCAAGCCGACTCCCTTACGCTTGATGCGTTGGGATTGCCCGACTACGTCATCCGTCACCTGCTACACTATCGGGCCAAGGGAGGCGTATTCCGGCAAGCGAGTGATTTCAAGAAGATATATGGAGTGACAGACCAGCAGTATCGGATTCTTGAACCATACATCCTCATCAAGCAGCAGTCACTCCCCACATCCCCCACTCCACCACGCCTGTTGGCAGAGCCACCGGTTACAGACAGCTTGCTCCCCTTCCCGGTAGTGGAGAAGTACGAAGCCGGCACAGTGGTAGAACTCAACGGTGCCGACACCACCGAACTAAAGAAGATACCCGGCATCGGAAGCTACATAGCCCGGCAGATTGTCCGTTACCGCCAGCAGTTAGGCGGTTATTATCGGCTGGAGCAGTTGGGTGAAATACACATCAACTACCAGTTACTGACGGATTGGTTAACCATTGATACCACCTCCGTGCAGCGTATCAACGTCAACCGGGCTGGTGTAGAACGGCTACGGCATCATCCGTACATCAATTTTTACCAGGCCAAGGAACTGGTAGAATATCGTCGGAAGCATGGGAAGATACAGAGCCTAAAGAACTTCATCCTGCTGGAAGAATTTCCTCCGGAGGAACTGGAGCGTATGGGACACTACATCTGCTTTGATGACAACTCAAGTGCCGCCGCACACTGATATCCCTCCTCATACAGATCCGTCAGTTTACGTATATCGCGTTCGATACGATCCACCACAATCGGACGTTGAGGACGGATGACGGTTATCTGTCCGGCATCTTCCATGCGTTCAACCAACTCCAGTTGCTCATTATACACCACACTGCGCCGGTTGATAGCCTCGCGCAACAAAGGGTACTTACGATAGATGAACGGAGGGACCTTGGTGCCTTGGATATCTTTTCTATAGCCACGGTTGCGGGTCAGCACCACCACATTGTGCACAAACCCTTCCTGTCGTGCCCGCATCAAAGGGATGCTGTCCACAATGCCTCCGTCCAACATCGGCACCCCGTCTACCCATGCAATGGGACACACAAACGGAAGGCTGCTCGATGCCCGCACAATGTCAATGATGCGCGTTTTGTCCCACTTCTCTTCAAAATAGTTTGCTTCACCCGTCAGGCAATTGGTGGTTACCATCTCATAGCGTTCTGCCGAGCGGGCATAGGCAGCATAGTCATACGGCAGGATGCGCTCAGGGAAATCATTGAACAGCAGCCTGAAATCCATAATATTGTGCTGCTTCCACAGATATTTCAGCCCGATATATTGATACTTCTCCAGCAAATCGATGTTACTGAACTTAGCTCTTCCGCGCTGGCCCGACATGTATGAAAGGCCATTACAAGCTCCGGCACTGACCCCGATGGTATAGGGGAAACGAATGCCTCTATCCATGAAATTGTCCAATACGCCACACGTAAAGACACCTCGCATTCCTCCGCCTTCCAGCACCAAACCGCTCTGACTATCTATCTGTATCATCCTATTCCTCTTTTTCGGCTTCAAAGATAGTGTAAATTGAGAGGAGAACTATCATGCTCGCATGAAAAAGTTATCCCGAAATGTAATCCATTTTATCCAAAGCGGATTGTCTCTTAAATCCTTTGACATACGTTTCGTTTTTAGAGAACATAAGTTCGTGGGGCAAGTTACTTATGTTCAGATAAGGCAATACTTGTATTTCTGAATTCTTGTTGACAAAATAAAATATTTATCGTATATTTGTCAACCAAAACAATAATACTCATGAATCATGAAAGAAGTTTTCTCACAAAGACTTAAGTCAGCCCGTCTGATGCGCGGCTACTCTATGGAAGACCTTTCCAACCGATTGGATGGATTGGTCAGCAAACAGTCCATTTCCAAGTATGAGCAGGGCAGGATGATGCCCAACAGCCAAGTGTTGGTCGGACTCTCCAAAGCACTCGATTTGCCGATTGATTACTTTTTCCGTCCAGGCATTCAGGTGAAGCCCGTCACTTTTCGAGGAGAGTCCAATCTCTCTGCCCATGCCCTGCAGCAACTTATTCATATCACACAGGACAAGATGGAGCGCTATCTGCAAGTGGAGGAGTTGCTGTCTTTGCATTATCACTTCACCAATCCATTGTCCCGACTTAAGATATCCACCTATGAAGATGTTGAGAAGGCTGTAAGTCTGTTGCGACAAAAGTGGATGTTGGGGCAGCATCCCATTCTGACTGTTTACGGCATGTTGGAGTCCGTACATATCCGACTGCTTGAGATAGACATGGGGCGTGACGCTCCCTTAGGCTTTTCCACCCGAGTCAATGGTTCCATTCCCGTCATCGTCATCAACCTGTCGGGCAACGACACCGTAGAGCGAAAGCGTTTCACCGCTTTGCACGAACTGGCTCATCTGCTGTTGCGGTTCGAGCCTTCGGTCGATAAAAAGAGTTGCGAACGCCTTTGCCATCGCTTTGCAGGTGCCATGCTCTGTCCGGCAGAGGTATGTCGGGAAGAGTTGGGCTTGCACCGTACAGCCATTTCTTTGGACGAGTTCATCAGTTTGAAGTCCCTGTATGGCATCTCTGTGTCTGCCCTGGTTCATCGAGCCAAGGATTTGAACATCATCAGCGAGGCTTACTACCACCATATTTATAACGAGACCATTCACGCCAATCCTTGTGAAGAGGATTGGGGTGGTTATCCCATCCCCGAATATACCGACCGTTTCGAGCGGTTACTGCGCCGTGCCGCTTTGGAGCAAGTGGTCTCCATGAGTCGCGCAGCCGAACTGGCTAACGAGAAGTTAGGCGATTTCCGTGAAAAGCTCCAAGCGTTATGAACAGAACGATTGTTGTCAATGATGCGAATCTGCTGATAGACCTCAGCAAATTGCGACTGGTAGATAGCCTGTTTGCCTTGGATTATGTATTCTGTACGGTCGATGCTGCTTGTGTTACGACGATTCGAGCATAAAGCGTTTGAATGGACTCAGCAAGATGATGAATCTCATTTCCCAAATCCGTTTTCCGGGTTTGTGAAATGCGCCTCAATATATACTTCACCACATCAATACCACCTGTTATGTGGTACCTGCAATAAGCAGAATAATAGACTAATCGTTTACGAAACATCTTTTGCAATCCATTCTATGAAAGAAAAGCTTATACGGAATAGTACATACCTCAGCCTCTTGAAGGGAGAGATAGGTTTGTAAGGGAGAACTGGAGACACATCACGTTGGCGTGTCTTAGAACCATGCGCTGCCGAGTATCCACGGCTGAAACACAGAAACACATCGGATTCTTGTCTTTTTGCCTTATTCATGATAGCATCTCTAAGTTGCATTTCCATCTTATCATCCGATTGGAACGTTTCAAGTATAGATATACATACTGAATAGCGTTGGCACTCACGGTATAACTCAGCCCGAAGCAACTTGTTTCCTCTCATCAAATAACTTAAGCGGAGTGCATATTTCTGAAATGCCTGATAATCTGCATTGAACATCTGTTTCTGTTCATCATTCATGGTGCTTTCATCTATATTATAATAGGTATCATTAAACGCATGAACAATCTCCTTGCAAAGTGTAATTTCGTCTGATTTTTCCATCTCCTCCGATTGGAGTTGTTTAGCTGCAGCAATCAAATCAGCATATGATAATGTACCCAACTGTAGACTGTAGTGATTGCTTCTTTTTTGTGGTTGTTTGCTGGTCCAATAATAGTTCTGACATTTCGGACATTTCAGAATAGGAGATACATGCGCCATGTTTTTCGCAACAATTTGTTGGTCTGAATAATAATCCATACTAAAACTATTGGAAGTGCAGGAGCTCATAATCTCAACCCTTTGACCACAATAAGGGCAAGAGATGATACTGGCATAATCAGGCTTCATAATAATCAGACGCTGTTTTGAATTAAATTAAAAAAATAAAAATAGGTTCTAAAACGACATCGTATTACGGATGACCAGCCGTTGACTTGCAGTCCATCTTTACAAGAACCTCCTCCAGAGACAGGACGGAACATCTCGAAATCCACAAGAGACAACAATTGTTCCAGTGGGTTACCCATTGCAGAAAGGGCATCAATGGTGAGTTCCTTTTCAAAAAGGTTCTCAGCTTTCTGTCGTCTATATAGTGTCGTTTTCTTCATTACTAACTCGTTTTGTTCTGCTAAGTTACAGAAAAATATCGAGAATTCAACATGGATTGCTGATTATCATTATGTTAATTTTTAGAACATCCCATTAAAGTATTTGATTTTAAGAGCAAATATTATTAGATTTGCATCAAAGAATTGAAATATGAAGGAAGTTATAGCTGAGAATATAAAGAGATTATGTAAGAAACAGAAGAAACAAATGAAAGATCTTGCTAATAAAATGGACGGTTGACCCTGCTTCTTTGAAACGTGCCATGTATGGAAATGTCAGATTTGGTACCATTGAAAAACAGCGAGTGCTTTTTGGGGGATCATTAAATTTTTTTTAACTACTGAATAATGATGAGGTAGGAAGATATATAAAGGGGAAGTAAAAAACATATTAGTTTTATAGTAGAAAACTAGTGAATAAAATAATGATTCTAAAATAATGAAAGTTATATTATATATCATACTCATGTTTGTTGCTATACCGCTTATTTCGGTAGTCTTTATTACTATATTAACGTGTATAGAAAAGGTATTTACATATCTATTCTCATCTTCGAAAAAGAATACACACTCTCCTACGATTTCTCAAACAAACACTCTAAAAACACCATCTGAAGAGACAATAAATGAAGAGACGAATAATACCATAAAAGAACAATATCCAAAAGCAACAGCATATACCAAACCAAAAACATCCACTTACATACCATCAAGTATAACACCTATACTGATTAAAACCGAAATAGAACCGCCTGTATATAAAGAAATTTCATATTTATATCATATGACACATTTCAGTAATTTAATGGGTATTATAAAGAATGGAATATTGCCTAAAAATAAATTACCTAATCTTGTTTATGACATATCAAACCAAGACGTACAAAAAAGAAGAGATAAGTTAGAATATATCTATAATAGACAAATTCATGATTATGTTCCGTTTTATTTTAACCCCAAAAATCCTATGCTTTATGTACGTAGGGGTATTCAACATGAAATAATAATACTTGCTATAACGAAATCATTATTGAAAACCGAAGGCACGATTTTCAGCGATGGAAATGCAGCATCAGAACACACACACTTTTATAAAGGAATAAACAATTTAAACAAGCTTAATTGGGAATGCATAAAAGCTCCGTATTGGAATGATTTCATTGACGGTAGACGCATAAGATGTTCTGAAGCATTAGTTCATAATCCTGTTATGCCAAACTCTATCGAGGTCATATTCTGCAACAATGAACGATTAAAGGTGAATATAGAAACTATATTAAGAAATAATCATATATTCCACATAAAAGTTATCATTAATCGTAATTTGTATTTTTAAATCATGATAAAAGAAATCAAAGGTAATATTTTTACTACCCAAAAACAAACGATTGTAAATACCATAAACTGCGTTGGTATTATGGGAGCTGGTGTCGCATATGAGTTTAGATTAAGATACCCAGACATGTATAAAAAATACGTAGAACTATGTAATCAAAAAATGATAAATATTGGAACTTTATGGATATATAAGGGAGGTGACAAGTGGGTTTTAAACTTTCCTACCAAATACCATTGGAAATACGAAAGCAAAATTGAATATATTGAAAAAGGTTTGCAAAAATTCATAGATACATACAAAGAGAAGGGAATTACTTCTATCGCTTTTCCTATGCTTGGGGCTAGCAATGGGGGGATCAAAGAAGATGTATCACTGACTATCATGAAAAAGTATTTAGAGAAATGTGATATTGATATTGAAATATATCATTATGACCCATCGGCTTATGATGATATTTTTTTACGTTTTAAAGAGGTCTGGAATTCCATTCCAGATAAAGATTTGCACACTTTATCTGGAATAGGTGTTTCATATATAAGAAAAATTAGAGAGGCATTAAAAGAAGACAGTATACGCTCTATGAGCAGGCTTCTTACAATAAGAGGCATTGGAGATGCAACACTTGAAAAATCATTTCGATTTATTGAAAGCTATAGATATAAACAATTAAATCTTTTAGATTAAACAAAACAAAAATGGTTCATCCGACATTTGGAGTGATACACTTATGTGTGCAATACCTTTCTATATCATGCCCCTATTCAAAACACATTGATTAAAAGATGCTTCAAGTCTTATGCCTCTTTGTTTCAATAGGGATATTCTAATAATGTGCATTTATAATTAAGGGTATAACGCAGAACTGATTATCAGTGTATTAATGAGATATAGAATGAGTGTAATTTCCTGATTTATAATAATATCTATCCATCACTCCAAATTTCGGAAGACCCACAAAAATTTCCCCTCTGCACAATAATGACGGACGGTACGCTCGCTGATACCGTATTTGTCA
>SAMEA3663248__coassemble_420_pt1 | contig 15685 bp, 8 predicted proteins | sample SAMEA3663248__metabat2_low_PE_023 | metagenome-assembled genome bin SAMEA3663248 (sample SAMEA3663248) | pig gut metagenome | biome: pig gut; feature: pig-associated habitat; material: faeces | place: China | collected 2013
CTGACGCTACAGACCTTTGGCAGCCGGTCATCGAAGAGCTGAAGGCGATGGGCGAGGCCTCTTCGCAGCAGGACATGTCGTGGATATACATCTTCTTCACCGGACTGGTTGGCGGATTGCTGGCTCTCTTCACTCCCTGTGTATGGCCCATCATCCCCATGACGGTAAGTTTCTTCCTGAAGCGCAGCAAGGACAAGAAGAAGGGCATCCGCGATGCCTGGACATATGGAGCCTCCATCGTGGTCATCTATGTGACGCTGGGTCTGGCCATCACACTCATCTTCGGTGCCAGTGCGCTGAACGCCCTCTCCACCAATGCGCTGTTCAATATCCTCTTCTGCCTCATGCTGGTGGTATTTGCCGCCTCCTTCTTCGGTGCGTTTGAGATTACGCTTCCCTCGAAGTGGAGCAATGCTGTGGACAGCAAGGCTGAAGCCACTACCGGTCTGCTCAGCATCTTCCTCATGGCCTTCACCCTCTCACTGGTATCCTTCTCCTGCACAGGTCCCATCATCGGCTTCCTGCTGGTAGAGGTATCTACTACGGGCAGCGTGGTGGCACCGGCCATCGGCATGTTGGGCTTCGCCATCGCATTGGCCCTCCCCTTCACCCTCTTTGCCCTCTTCCCCTCGTGGCTGAAGAGTATGCCTAAGTCGGGTGGCTGGATGAACGTCATCAAGGTGTCGCTGGGCTTCCTGGAACTGGCTTTCGCCCTGAAGTTCCTTTCTGTGGCCGATTTGGCATACGGCTGGCGCATCCTCGACCGCGAGACCTTCCTGGCTCTCTGGATTGTGCTATTCGCCCTGCTGGGCTTCTATCTGTTGGGCAAAATCAAGTTCCCGCACGATGACGACGACGTGAAGGTCAGCGTGCCGCGCTTCTTCCTGGCCCTCTTCTCACTGGCCTTTGCCGTATATATGGTACCCGGCCTGTGGGGTGCTCCGCTGAAGGCTGTCAGTGCCTTTGCCCCACCCATGCAGACGCAGGACTTCAACCTCTACAACAACGAAGTACATGCCCAGTTTGACGACTATGACCTGGGCATGGAGTATGCCCGCCGTCAGGGCAAACCGGTCATGCTGGACTTCACCGGTTACGGTTGTGTGAACTGCCGCAAGATGGAGCTGGCCGTATGGACCAACCCGAAGGTGAGCGACCTGATGAAGAACGATTATGTACTCATCACCCTCTACGTAGACAACAAGACTCCCCTGCCCGCTCCCATCAAGATTACGGAGAACGGTACGGAACGCACCCTGCGTACCGTGGGCGACAAGTGGAGTTACCTGCAGCGGGTGAAGTTCGGTGCCAACGCACAACCCTTCTATGTACTGATTGACAACGAGGGCTATCCGCTCAACAAGTCTTATTCGTACAACGAGGACATCCCTGCCTATGTAGACTTCCTGCAAAAAGGTCTGGAGAACTATCAGAAGAAATAAGGCTGTACACACAATGTATGCCGATGCGAGAGGGTGAGCTGCCAAAGCTCACCCTCTTCTTTTTCAGAGAGCCTATGTCAAAGGGAAGAAACATAGCCTATTATCCCCAAAAAGTTAGCTTTACATATCGACCGGACGACGTCGGTCAATCGCCCGACCAAGGTCAATCAATTGGCCGACCAAGGTCGGTCGATTGGCTGACCTTGGTCGGCCACCCTACAAAGCAGCTTGTTGACAGGAATCAAACTGGGATTTCCGAGGGTTGAAAGCGGCTTTGATGGGCAGAGAATGCCTGCCATCAGAGCGTGGTGCCAGCCGGCGAAGAGAAATGCATCGTGCGGTAATCTTTGGGAGTAATCCCCGTAATCTTTTTGAAGAGGCGGTTGAAGTACGAATAGTCTTCAAAAGCCAGCGCATAGGCTACACTCTTCACCGGCATATTGTCCGTCACCAGCAGCAGCTGTGCCTTCTCCATCTTACGGAGCTGAATGTATTGCAAGGGGGTCTCGCCCATCTCCTGCTTGAAAAGGCGAATAAAGTGGTCCTTCGACAGACAAGCCTGCGCAGCCAACATGTCAATGTCCAGCGGCTCGCAGATGTGCTTGCGGATGTGGCTGATGGCAGCTTCTATACGTGGATCGTGACTATTGGCCCTCGGGACGGCACGCTTCAGGAAGTGCGACAACAGTTGCAACACGATGCCCCTCGACTCCACCTTGTCGCAGAACATACGTTGTTTGTTCACCAGCAGATTGTGCTTCAGTGTAGGGTTGTTGTCGTATGTGGCGGGATCAGACTTTGGCAGGCTCATGTGCGGATTGATGGTACAGAGCCGGCGCACCAGCAACAAGTCCAGTTCGCCGGCCGGTATGCTCATCGGCAGTTCCCACTCGTCCAACAACCCTTCACCCTGCCCCGGTTCCTCATATATATGTATATAGTAGTGGCTGAAGTGCGTATCGCAGACGTAACTGTGCTTGGTGAAGGCGGGTATGAAGTAGAGGTTTCCCGGCGTGAGCAGTTCGATGCCTTCGGGCAACACCACCTGTGCCGTCCCCTCGGTCACATAATAGAGGCGCATGAAGGGGCTGCTCACATTCTTCCAGTTCCAGTCGGCATTGTGTACAGCCAGACCTACGTTGAGCACCAACGGGTGCAATTGTTCTACCAACAGACTCATGATTGCTTCTGATACAATTTGACATACCGGCACAAGTGCCGCTCAATACAGTCACAAAAGTAATGCATTTCCGAGGAGCGTCCAAGGGAATTCACGGGTTTTTCATCCGTTTCTGTCGATATCATTCTATGGAATGAGCAAATATCAGTCGAATCTATCGATTTTATCCCATTACTTCCCGCTATCGTCCTATCATCCATACGTCACAACCCCCTACATTTGCAATTGAAAAAATGAACCAAAAAAAGTACATATTCACCATGAAGAACAAGACAATTCTTTTGGCACTCTTGATGGCCGCCGGCACCGCATCGGCACAGACATCGTATCAAGTGCCCGTATCGGAGAAGGACGAACCGATGGCACAGGGCAAGTTCCAACCCACCTGGGAATCGCTGGTCAACTACCAGACACCCGAATGGTTCCGCAACGCCAAGTTCGGCATCTGGGCCCACTGGGGTCCGCAATGCGTAGAGGGGTCGGGCGACTGGATGGCCCGCAGCCTCTATATGGAAGGGTCACGCGAATACAAGTATCACGTAGAGCACTACGGCCACCCTTCGGAAGTGGGATTCAAAGACATTATCCCGCTGTTCAAGGCAGAGAAATGGGATCCGGACAAGCTGGTAGCCTTCTACAAAGAGATAGGTGCACAGTACTTCTTTGCCCTGGGCAACCACCACGACAACTTCGACCTCTGGGACAGCAAGTACCAGCCGTGGAACTCGCAGAACATGGGGCCCAAGCGCGACCTGCTGGCCGGATGGGCCGAAGCCGCCCGCAAGCAGGGCCTGCCCTTCGGCATCAGCTTCCATGCCGACCATGCCTGGACGTGGTACGAGCCTTCGCAGCGCTACGACCGCCACGGCGACAAGATGGGCATCCCTTATGACGGCAAGCTGACCAAAACCGACGGCAAGGGCAAGTGGTGGGAAGGCTACGACCCGCAGGATCTCTACGCACAGAACCACCCCCTGAGCGAAGGCAGCTGGGCCGATGGCATGATACACCGCCAGTGGGGCTGGGAGAACGGTGCATGCACACCTACACAGGCCTATTGCACCAACTTCTACAACCGCACGCTGGATGCCATCAACCGCTACAACCCCGACCTCATCTACTTTGATGTGACGGTGCTCCCCTTCTACCCGGTAAGCGATGCGGGCATGAAGATTGCCGCCCACTTCTACAACCACAACATGGCCACTCACAAGGGCAAGCTGGAGGCAGTACTCTTCGGCAAGATACTGAGCGACGAACAGAAGAAGGCTATGGTATGGGACGTAGAACGCGGCGCCCCCAACGAAATTATGGCAGAACCCTGGCAGTCGTGCAACTGCATCGGTGGCTGGCACTACAACACCTCCATCTACGAGCACAACGCCTACAAGTCGGCTTCCGATGTGGTGAAGCTGCTGGTGGACATCGTAAGCAAGAACGGCAACCTGCTGCTTAGCGTGCCTCTGCGTGCCGACGGCACCTTCGACGAGAAGGAAGAAGTAGTGCTTCGCGAGTTCGGTGCCTGGATGCAGGTCAACAAGGAGAGTATCGTCGACACCCGTCCCTGGAAGAAGTTTGGTGAAGGTCCCATTGCCGAGGCCGATATCAAGATCAATGCCCAAGGCTTTAACGACGGTGCCTACACCCGCGCCACTGCGCAGGAAATCCGCTTCACACAGACCGACAAATATATCTACGCCACTGCACTGGCCTGGCCGAAAGAGGGACACACAATTACCATCAAATCGCTGGCAGCCGGTTCTACGCTCCATCCGTCACGCATCGGTCGCGTCGAACTGCTGGGCTATGGCAAGGTACCTTTTACCCGCACCGCCGAAGGGCTGACAGTGACCCTGCCCGCACAACAGGTGAACGGCATTGCACCGGTGCTCCGTATCCGCAAATGATAGCTTTTGAATTGTAACGAAGGTTTTTAAGGAAAGATTGTTTTATTACACAAAGAGCTTTGCAGATTGTTTCCAAAACAGTCTGCAAGCCCTTTGTACACTCTTTTCGAGAAGATAAATCAAGAAGAAACACCTTATTTCTCTAATATTAACTAATAAAAAATGATTATGAAACAGCAATGGAAAAACGGGAGTTTTACCCCCCCCAATCCTCTCCGATGAGAATCTTTCTGATTCTTGTATTGTGTAGTTGGTTCGGCTACCTGCCGGCACAGAACCTGCGAGAAATCGTCGGCACCGTATCCGACTCTTCGGGAGAGCCTCTGATAGGTGTCAGTGTGTTAGTGAAAGAGAGTTCGACTGGTACTACCACCGACATCGACGGTAAATTCAGAGTGAATGCAGCAGCCGGTCAGACGCTGAAAGTGAGCTACGTGGGATATACCACGCAAGAAATCAAGGTTTCCTCACAATCTGTCATCAACATTGTCCTGAAAGAAGACCTGATGAAGTTGGAAGAGGTAGTAGTAGTAGGTTATGGCACGCAGAAGAAGGTGAACCTGACCGGTGCCGTATCATCCGTCACAGCCGAAGAGCTGGCCAACAAACCCGTCACCAGTACGGCACAGGCATTAGCCGGTCTGGCTCCCGGTTTGAGCGTACTGCAGAATTCCGGTCGTCCCGGTGCCAGTGCCAACGTGAAGATTCGCGGTACAGGTACCTTCTCAAGCGCCGGTACCGACCCGCTGGTACTGATTGACGGACTCTCCGGTAGCATCGATGATGTGGATCCCAACGACATCCAGAGCATCTCCTTCCTGAAAGATGCCGCATCGGCTTCTATCTACGGTAACCGTGCCGCCAACGGTGTCATCCTGATCGAGACCAAGAAGGGAAGCGAAGGCAAAACCACCATCTCATACAATGCAACCTTCGGCTGGCAGAAAGCAACCGAACTGCCCGACTTCCTGCCGTCGTGGGAGTATGCCGAGTACTACAACATGGCCATGCACAACATGGGACGTCAGGATGCCTACAGTGCCGAACAGATAGAGAAGTACCGCAACGGAAGCGACCCTGACAACTATCCCAACGTGAACCACCTGAAGTGGTTGTTGGAGAGCGGATCGGGCTTCCAGCACCAGCACAACGTAAGCATCCAAGGCGGCAATGCCAAGACCAGCTACAACTTCTCCGTCGGCTACCGCAACCAAGAGGGTATGACCGCCAACACCAACAACGAGCGCATGACGGCCCTGCTCAGCCTGAAGAGCGAGATTGCCAAAGGTCTGACGATGAACATCAACCTGAATGCCTACAACAACAAGTACAATGCTCCCAACGGTGAACCGCAGAGCATCGACGGCATGATAGGCTACGCCGTGCGCGAAGCTCCCCTCTATGCCGGACAGAAGTCCGACGGCAGCTTCGGTTATCAGGACAGCTACAGCCCCGAAGCCTGGCTGGCCAGCGAATCCTTCATCCAGAACATCAGCCGCAACATCAGTGCTTCGGCCCAGCTGCGCTGGGAGACTCCCGTCAAGGGCCTCTCCTTCATCGGCAAGGCCGGTGCCAACTACTGGACCAAATATGACAAGGCCTATCGGGCCGAGACCTACTTTGACGAAAACAAGACCGTAGGCCCCAACACCCTGAGCATCTGGACGGCCAACAATACCTATACCACGCTGGAAGCCATGGTGAACTACGAGAGACAAATCAAGAACCACAGCTTCAAACTGCTGGCCGGTACCTCTGTGGAGCAGTCTAACAACAAGGGACTGGAAGGCTACCGCAACAGCTTCCCTAACAACTACCTGTATGAACTGGGTGCCGGCGACAAGTCAACAGCCAGCAACAACAGCAGTCTGACGGAGTATGCCCTGCTCTCCTACTTCGGACGTCTGAACTATGCGTTCAACGACCGTTACCTGCTGGAAGCCAACGTACGCTACGACGGTTCGTCACGTTTCGCCAAAGATCACCGCTGGGGCTTCTTCCCCTCCGTATCGGCCGGATGGCGCATCTCCGAAGAGTCCTTCTGGAAGAACAGCTCCATCGCCAACAGCTTTGACAACCTGAAGCTCCGCGCTTCGTATGGTGTGCTGGGTAACCAGAACATCGGAGTCTATCCCTACCAACAGACCTATTCGCTGGGCCACGACTATCCGCTGGGCGGCACGCTGCAGTCGGGTGCCTACATTGCCAGCTACAACAATCCGAACATCACATGGGAGAAGACGGCCATCACCGACATCGGCATTGACTTCAGCCTCTGGAACGGGATGTTGAGCGGTACCATCGACTACTTCTATAAGTATACGTCAGACATCCTCTCCTCTGTAGAAGTGACCAGCATCATGGGACGCAGCGTAGGCCAGTCCAACGTAGGTGCCGTATCCAACAAAGGTATCGAAGTAAACCTTTCATTCAACGGTAAAATAGGACGCGACTTCAAGTATTCTATTGCACCTAACTTCACTTGGATCAAGAATGCCGTAGAAGAGCTGTCCAACGGTGCCAAAGAGGAAATCAACAACAACCGCATCGTAGGCGAGCCCATCGGCATCATCTACGGTTACGAGACCGACGGCCTGTTCGTAGACCAGGCTGAGATTGACGCTGCCCCCGAACAGCTGGTAGGCAAGTCGAGCATCAAGCCGGGTTATGTGAAGTACAAGGACATCAGCGGCCCCGACGGTGTGCCCGATGGTAAGGTAGATGCCCAATACGACCGCAAGGTACTGGGCAGCACCACACCCAAGTTCTACTACGGACTCAACCTGAACGCTTCGTTCAAGGGCTTCGACTTCTCGGCGCTGCTGCAAGGTCTGGGCGGACACAAACGCCTCATCGGTTCGTACATGGCCTACGCCTTCTACAACGGCGGACAGATTCAGAGATGGCAAGCCGACAACTGCTGGACGGAAGAGAATCCCAACAAATGGGCCGCATATCCGCGCATCGAGACACTCAACATGAACAATACCAACCTGCAAACATCTGACTACTGGCTTCGCAACGCCTCGTTCCTGCGCGTCAAGAACGTACAGATAGGTTACACGCTGCCCAAATCAGTGAGCAAGAAGGCCGGTATGGAGTCGGTACGCATCTACCTGAGCGGCCAGAACCTCTTCTCGTTCAACAGCTTCTACAAAGGATGGGATCCCGAAAACGAAATCGGAACGGGCGATGCTCCTTCCTACTATCCCATCAATGCGATTTATTCATTCGGTCTTAACCTCAAATTCTAAAAGATCCATCAGTTATGAAAAAGATATTTACCCTATTCAATCCCACGAAAGCCTTATTGGCTGCATCTATTCTCATGTGGGGCACAACCAGTTGTTCCGACTTATTGGACAAACAACCCCCTTCGGCCATCTCCGATGGCAACTTCTGGACAGGCGAGAGCGATGCCAAGCTGGCCTTGGTAGGCTGCTACCGCTTCCAGACAGGATGGTCGCATGACAATTTCGACTCTCCTCAAGGTCTGCTTTATCTGGACTTTGCCGGCGGTAATGGTACCGAGAAGGAGAACTTCACCACGCTGATGGCCAGCAGCAACACCGTGGCCACCAACAGCAACCTGCGCTGGTACTGGGGCAACGCCTATACACAGATAGCCAAGTACAACACTTTCCTCGACAACATCGGTAACTGCCCGATGGACGACAACAAGAAGCGTACCTGGGCTGCCGAGGTGAAGTGCCTGCGTGCCTACTTCTTCTTCAACCTGGCCTTCTACTACCAGAATGCCCCCATGCCACTCACTACGCTGAGCGTAGAAGAGGCCAACTCCATTGCCCAGACACCGCAGGCCGAAATCTATGCCCAGGTGGAAAGTGACCTGAAGGAATCTATTCCTTTGTTGCCGAATGAACAGAAGGGAGCCGACCTGGGCCGCATCTCCAAGGGTGCCGCACAGACACTGCTGTCGCGCCTCTATCTGGCACAAAACAGATATGCCGATGCAGCCAGCGTCCTGAAGAGCATCATCGACTCCAGAATCTATTCAATAGACCGCTCCAACGGCAGTGAGAGTTACGAAAAGCTCTTCTGGAACGGAGGTGAGAACAGTAGCGAGACCATCTTCTGCGTTCTGGGTCAGAAGGACAAGTTCACCAACTCGCGCTACATCTACCTCTTCCCCGAATGCGTAGGCGGATGGCATCAGTTTGCCGTCTACAACGAACTGGTGAAGGAGTACTTCTGCGCCGATGGCAAGAGCATTGAAGAGTCGCCGACGTACAATGACGACGATCCCTATGCCAATCGTGAACCGCGCCTCTATGCATCGGTCTACCTGCCTCCGTTGGGCAGTTACCCCGGTTCCACTTTCAACGGCGTGACCTACGACTGCTACAAGGGTCCCAACACAGCCGACTCGTACAACCGCTTCACCTTGTTCAACGGCTATTGCCCCAAGAAGGGAGCTGACCCCTCGTACACCGACATCTGGAGCAACTACACCTACACGCCGCTCATGCGCTATGCCGAAGTACTGCTCTCCTATCTGGAAGCAGTCAACGAGTCACAACCCTCGGCAGTCGACCAGAATTTGCTGAACCTGACTATCAACGACATCCGTGACCGTGCCTGCCTGCCAGGCCTGACCACCGCCGAACTGAACTCACAAGAGGCTGTACGCAAAGCCGTGCGCAAGGAGAGACGGGTGGAACTGGCCTTCGAAGGACTGCGCTACTTTGACGTATTGCGTTGGGGCATCGCTGCCGAACTGCTGAACCACACATTCACTGGCGTGAAGCTCTCTGACGACCCCAATGCCCGCAACTATCGCGGCAGCGGCAGCAGCGCATCGCCGGTTGACAAGGATATGTACTATGAGTTTGAGAAACGCAGCTGGTCATCACACAACCGCTACTTCCCCATTCCTCAGAACGACTTGAACATCAACAAGAATCTGGTTCAGAATGAAGGTTACAACTAATTCGATGTAGCATTGCCATTTCTACATAAATCACAGGCCTGCCCCTGCTCTTCGACATATCGGAGAAAGGGCGCAGGCCTTTGGTGTAATAATTGGCTGTTAATGCCCGTTAAACAACTTGCCCGATTTGATAGTCAGGCCAAGGTGTCGTATCTTTGCCGACCCGACCCGTGGATGGGAAAATCTATGGAAACATTTGATTACTTAAATACCATGAACATCATGACAAAACAAAAAAGAAATCTGATAACCTCAGCACTCTCTGCGCTGACCCTCTGTCTGAGCATCGTAGCCTGTTCGCCAGGCTCCAAACATGAAACTAATCCCTATGTGGGCAGTGTGCGGGTAGACTCTACCGACACGCCGGAACAAATTATTGAAAAGGCGGCCCATCTGGTGCCTACTCCCCGGCAATTGGCAGCCATGGAGAACGAGTTCATTGCCTTCATCCACTTCGGCCCCAACACCTTCACGCAACGGGAATGGGGGACAGGGCTGGAAGATCCCCGCGTATTCGACCTGAAAGAGCTGCATACAGACGACTGGTGCCGCGACATGAAGGAGGCCGGCATGAAGATGGTCATCCTGACGGTGAAGCACCACGACGGCTTCTGCCTCTGGCAGACACGTTATACCCGCCACGGCATCATGTCCACAGGCTATCAGGAGGGTAAGGGGGATGTTCTGAAGGAACTGGCTGCCTCGTGCCAAAAGTATGGACTGAAACTAGGCATCTATCTCTCTCCCGCTGACCTGTTCCAGATTGAGTCGCCCGAAGGGCTGTATGGCAACGGCAGCCAGACATCGCTCCGCACCATTCCTCGTGAAGTAGCCGATCGGCCGTTCGAGAACAAAACCACCTTCCAATTTGAAGTAGACGACTACAACGAATACTTCCTGAACCAGCTGTTCGAACTGCTGACCGAATACGGTCCTGTACACGAAGTGTGGTTCGACGGTGCCCATCCGAAGCGCAAAGGCGGACAGACCTACAACTATACCGCCTGGCGGACCTTGATTCGCACATTGGCACCGCAAGCCACCATCTTCGGACGCGAAGATGTACGCTGGTGCGGCAACGAAGGAGGTGCTACCCGACTGGCCGAATTCAACGTCATCACCTATCCCGAAGACCCCGCCACAATGACCGAATTCAACGACATCTACGGAGAACCCGGAACGCGACAGGCGTATGCCGAACAGCAGAAGCCCTTCTACCTGCACTACGAACCGGCAGAGACCAACACCTCCATACGTGCCGGCTGGTTCTTCAGTGATGACACCCATCAGGAGGTGCGCACAGCCGATGACGTATTCGACATCTACGAGCGTTCGGTAGGCGGCAACTCCATCTTCCTGCTCAACATACCGCCCACACGCGAAGGCAAATTCTCGGAACGCGACGCACAGGTGCTGCGCGAAGCCGGCCGCCGCATCCGTGAGACGTATGGCGAGGGACGCAACCTGCTGCAAGGAGCCAAAGGTCCCAAGGAACTGCTCGACGGCCTTACGGACACCTACAAAGAGGTACAAGAGGTCATCTTACGTACTCCCCAGCCGATTACCCTCAACCGCATTGCCCTGCGCGAACCGGTGGGACAAGTGGGCGAACGCATCGAACGTCACGCCGTAGATGCCTACATCGACGGAGCGTGGCACGAAATCGTACAGGGCGCCAACGTCGGCTATCGGCGCATCCTCCGCTTTGCCGACGTAACCACCGATGCCCTCCGCATCCGCATCACAGGTACACGTGCCACTCCCTATCTGTGCAGCGTGGCTGCCTACTACTACCGTCAACGCCCGCCGATGCTGACCGCTACGCAAAGTCTGGAGGGAGAAGTGACCTTAGAGCCCTACTTCCAGGCAATGCACTGGTGGAGCTTCCACTCCAACAGTGCCCAGGAGTTGAATGCCGGCTGCCAGATATACTATACCACCGATACACTTCCCCAGGCCGAAATGCAACTCTACACCGCTCCCCTCCAGCTGGAGAACTGCAATCTGAGAGCCGTAGCTGTGGTCAACGGTGAAAGAGGACCCGAACTGACCACACACATCGGATGGGCCAAGAAGAGATGGCAAGTCATCGGCTACAGCAGCCAGCAAGAGGGACAAGAGGCCAGCCGCATCATCGATGCCGACAAGAACACCAACTGGGTATCGGACAACGGGAAACGGCAATTCGTGAGTCTGGACTTAGGCGAAGAAAAGGCGTTACACGGGTTTGCCTATACCCCTCACGCCTTCACCAAGGAGTGCATGATAGAGAAAGGACTCATCCGCATCAGTACAGACGGGAAGCAATGGCGTGACTACGAGCCATTTGAGTTCGGAAATCTTATCAACGACCCGACACGCAGAGTCCATTACTTCAAGCAGCCGGTCATCGCCCGCTTCGTACAACTGCAATCGTTGGAGATAGCCGGGAACGGGCAGTCAGCCGGCATGGCAGAGCTGGACCTGTTCTGACATTATAACAAAGACAGAATAACAAGAAGAGGGAAATGTCGATATTGTCACATCATTTACGGCGATTGTCCTATCGGCATTTCACTTTTTTCATCTATTTTTGCCGATACATTGAATGGAACAATGTATAAAACTATTCACCTTAAAACACTATTACCACCCATGGACGGATATATCACCAAACAACATGCAATCCCTGTGAAGCGCTATTGCCAGACCATGAATCTGAAGGAGAACCCCGCACTGATAGCCGAATATCGAAAAATTCATAGCCGCGAGGAGTCATGGCCCATCATACGCGAAGGCATCCGCGAAGTGGGCATTCTGGAGATGGAAATCTATCTGCTGGGATCGCGCCTCTTCATGATTGTGGAGACACCACTGGACTTTCAGTGGGAGGAGGCGATGGAACGCCTGGCACACCTGCCCCGGCAGCAGGAATGGGAAGAGGTAGTGGCCCGCTTTCAGGAGTGTGCACCCGGCAGCACCTCCGCAGAAAAGTGGAAACCCATGGAACGCATTTTCTACCTCTATGAATAAGCAACAAACTAAAAAAATCATAAACTTAAAAACTGACATGATTTACAACGAAATCGGGAAAACGGGAATGAAAGTGTCTGCACTCAGTTTCGGTGCATCCTCGTTGGGAGGTGTATTCCACAACATCCGCGAGGCAGAAGGCATACAGGCGGTCTATACCGCCATCGAACAGGGTATGAACTTCATCGATGTATCACCTTACTACGGCCACTATAAGGCCGAGACCGTACTGGGCAAGGCGCTGAAGGAGCTTCCACGCGACAAATACTACCTCTCCACCAAAGTGGGACGGTATGGGAAAGACGGTGTCAACACCTGGGACTACTCTGCCCGCCGCGCTACCGAGAGTGTCTACGAGAGTATGGAACGACTGCACATTGACTACATCGACCTCATCAATGTACACGACATTGAGTTTGCCGACCTCAACCAAGTGGTTAACGAAACTCTGCCGGCGCTGGTAGAGCTGAAGCGCAAGGGGGTGGTAGGACATGTAGGCATCACCGACCTACAGCTGGAGAATCTGCAATGGGTCGTCGACCACAGCGAGCCGGGCACGGTAGAGAGTGTGCTGAACTTCTGTCACTACTGTCTGAACGACGACAAGCTGGCCGACTATCTGGACTATTTTGAGAGCCGTGGCATAGGCATCGTCAACGCATCGCCCCTGGCCATGGGGCTGCTCTCTACCCGTGGCATCCCCGCCTGGCATCCCGCCCCCCAATCGTTGGTGGAAGCCTGCCAGCAAGCGGTAGCGCATTGCGAGGCCAAAGGATATCCCATTGAGAAGTTGGCTATCCAATATTCCATCAGTAACCCGCGCATTGCCACTACCCTCTTCAGCACAGCCAACCCTGCCAACGTACTGAAGAACGTGGCGTATGCCAACGCTCCCATCGACTGGGAACTGGTAAACGAGGTACAACAGATTATCGGCGAACAAAAAAGGGTAAGTTGGAAAAACTCTTGACAACATGAAAATTGTTGATGCACACTCACATCTTTGGCTACGGCAGGATACCGTGGTCGAAGGAAAGCCCATACGTACCTTACGGAATGGGCGTTCGCTCTTCATGGGCGAAGAGCGGCAGATGCTGCCTCCCTTCCTGATAGACGGACGCAACACGGCAGAGGTGTTCCTCTCTAACATGGACTATGCACAGGTATCGGCTGCGGTGGTGACACAGGAGTTTATCGACGGACTGCAGAACGACTATCTGGAAGAAGTGGCGGCCAGATACCCCGATAGTTTCCGCGTTTGCGGCATGTGCGACTGGCGTAAACCGGGCTTCCTGCCCGAAGCATTGGACCTGATGGACCGACGCGGATTCCAGGCACTGGCCATACCCGCCCATCGGCTGGCCGGAGGTCCCGACGGCAGAGTCAGTCTGCTGGGCGAGGAGATGATGCAACTCTTCAAAGCCATGGAGCAACGTGGCGTCATCCTGTCGCTCTGCCTGGCCGACGACGCAGCACAGATAGCCGAAGCCGATGAGATGATGCAGGAGTGTCCCAACCTGAGAGTGGCCGTCGGCCACTTCGGCATGGTGACACAACGACACTGGATGAAGCAGATAGCTCTGGCCTCCCATCCCAACGTATACATTGAATCGGGGGGAATCACCTGGCTCTTCAACGAGGAGTTCTATCCCTTCCAAGGGGCCATCAACGCCATCCGTCAGGCTGCCGACGTGGTGGGGATGGAGAAACTGATGTGGGGTTCGGACTATCCGCGCACCATCACGGCCATCACCTACCGCATGTCGTACGATTTCGTTCTGAAGAGCGACGAACTGGACGAGCAGGAGAAAGAGCTGTTTCTGGGCGGAAACGCCCGGCACTTCTTCGGATTTGATAATCTGAAGGAACTGCCTTACGTCAAGAATATGTCTGAGTGAAAAGTGAGAAACCCGAATCTATACTATGAGTCAACAACACAATCACACCTATATATATGTTATGAAAACAGATACTTTTTTTTTACTGACCACCATCTGGCTTTGCCTCATCGGTTGTCAACACCACAAGCACCCCGCCCTCACTTCGCCCGACGGCCGCATCCAGGCAACCATCGAGCCGCAGGACGGGTCGGCATCGACCTCGCTAGTGTTCTATATGCAGGAGTCTGATGACCATTGCCAACGTGTACTCGAAGTGTCACATCTGGGCATCGGTACCGAGAAGGGGAAAGGCCACCAGCTGCAACTGACCGGGATAGACGACCCCGTACGGATAGAAGACGACTACATCTTGCCAACGGGCAAGCGGAGCCACTGCATCGGGCAGGCCAACGAGTATCGCTGCCACTTTAAGGACCAGCAGCAGAAAGAGGTCTGCCTCCGCCTACGGCTGTACAACGACGGTGCAGCCTTCCGCTATGAGCTGACCGACCTGCAGGAGGAGCGCATCACGGGCGAAGAGACCACGTACTGCATCCCCGAAGGCACACGCCGCTGGATGCAGAAATACAACGAATCGTATGAGGAGTTTTTCCCGATGACCACTTCCGGCCAACAGGAGAATCGTCACTGGGGCTATCCTGCCCTGGTGCAGTGCGACCCGGCAGGAGACACCTGGACACTGATTTCAGAAGCCGGCATCCGGCGCTGTCACAGTGCTTCCTCCTTGAAGAACGAACAGAACGACACCAAATATCAAGTGACACTCCATCGGAACGACCAGGTATTCACCGGTGAATGGACATCCCCCTGGCGCGTCATCGTGATGGGCACACTGCAGGACATCACCTCTTCCACACTGATAACCGATGTGAGTGAACCGTGCCAGCTGGCAGATACGGAGTGGATTCGTCCGGGCAGTGCCGCATGGATTTACTGGGCATACAACCGGGGCTCCAAGGACTATCGGATAGTGAAGCAGTATATCGACCTGGCTGCCACCATGCAGTGGCCCTATGTGCTGATAGACTGGGAGTGGGACGTCATGGGCAACGGAGGAACCATCGACGATGCCTTGCGCTATGCCCGGGAAAAGGGTGTACGCACGCTGCTGTGGTACAACTCGTCCACAGCATGGACGGACAACGGAGCCGCAGGCCCCCTCTACAAACTCAACACACCCGAAGAGCGCGAGAAGGAGTTCGCCCGACTGGAAGCATTGGGCGTGGCCGGTGTGAAGATTGACTTCTTTGCCGGTGATACACAGGAGACAATGGCCTACTGCATCGACCTGC
>SAMEA3663248__coassemble_422_pt1 | contig 15599 bp, 11 predicted proteins | sample SAMEA3663248__metabat2_low_PE_023 | metagenome-assembled genome bin SAMEA3663248 (sample SAMEA3663248) | pig gut metagenome | biome: pig gut; feature: pig-associated habitat; material: faeces | place: China | collected 2013
GTCGGCGTTGGTCCTTGGGGCCGACGGTTGTGTACGAGCGATAGGTGTTCCAGAATCCGTCGCCGCCGCCATGTACCACGCATCCGCCGGGGAAACGCATGAACTTGGGATGCAGGGCTTCGAGAGCCTCAGCCAAGTCTCTGCGCAAGCCGTGTCCCTTGTACGTATCTTGTGGCATCAGCGACAGCTGGTCTACATCCATCACACCGGGAGTAAGCACCAGCAGACGAAGGGCCGCATCCTTACAGTCGGCATTGGCCTGAAGGGTACAGGTGTAGGAGCTCCAGCCGCCCTTGTCCACCGTAAGGAGGGCATCTGCCAGCAACACAGTCTCCTTACCCGGCTTAACCAGAGCTACCCTTACCTGTTTGGCCTGGCCGTTGACATTGCGGGCAAAGAAGGAGAAGTCATAGGAGGCACCTTGCTTGACACTGATGCCATCAAAACCGTGGTTTTCCAGTCCGAAACCTTTCCATCCGTCGTAGTCGCGATACTCCTTGACGCGCTCGGTTGTGAGCCGCAGATAGTTGGGATTGTTGGGATGGATAGGATCCTGTTGCAAGGCTTGTGCCAAGCCAAGGGAGTGACCGGGCCGGATAACACGCCAAGCGGTACCAGGCCCCCATCCGTCGCGTTCGGCCAGATTGAACTCAAAGGAGCCATTCTGCAACAGTTCAGCATACAGGCCACCGTCAGCCGATGAACTGATGTCTTCAAAAAAAATGCCTATCAATTCGTCGCTGATAGGCTTTCCACCCTCTGGTGCCTTCATGGTTTTCTGCGCCTGCGCTGCCAACGTTCCCGTAGCCAGAAGCAGGGCAATCATAGATTTAGTTACATTCTTCATGGTTCTGTCTATTTAAATTTTAAATAAAAACATAAGCTCTCTTACGTGGTTTTGTGCTGCTTCTTTTCTAAATAATGGAACAAAGATAATGTTTTTCCAACTATCTACATTTATAATATGATTGATTTTTTTCTTCATGCCTTATCTGACGTTTTAATATGTTTATCAGCGAATCAACAATAACACTCTCAACGCCCTTTTCATTATGCATTCTATTAAAAATATTTAAATTTTATAGTTTCCCCGTCCTTTATTTGATTATTTCCTAAAAAACACCTTAATTTGTCAGACAAATAGGATTAATATAATTAATAGTATGAAAAGTTTAAAGATAGATGGCCAAACAATTACATTAGTTGATCAAGTTGAGGAGAAGTTATTAACATACTTCAAAGATCAAAATATGAATGTTGGAGATCCTATTCCTAATGAAGTGGAATTATCTACAGCTTTAGGCGTTGCTCGTAGTGTGCTTCGAGAAGCTTTAAGTCGTTTAAAAATGATGGGTATGATTGAAAGTCGTACACGTCGGGGTATGATATTAGCAGAACCGTCAATTTTAGGTGGTATGAAACGCGCAATAGACCCTCGCATCTTAAGTAAGAATTCTCTTTTTGACTTATTAGGATTTCGCGTTGCTCTTGAAATAGGAATAAGTAGTGATATATTTCGTAGAATTACTCCCAAAGATATATCTGAGTTGGAAAATATTGTAAATATTGGAATTGCATTAGGAAATAACGAATATGCGAATGATAGTGAATACACATTCCATTCCAAACTCTATGAAATAACGGGGAATAAAACAATAGAACAATTTCAAAACATCATTCATCCTGTAATGGATTTCGTAAAAAAGAATCTACGAGACCAAGTCGAAACAATCAATATAGAATTAAAGGAAAAAGGAGAAATTATCACACATGCAGATTTATTGAATTATCTTAAAAATGGTAATGAGACAAAATACAGAGAAGCCATTGAAAAACATTTTTATGTATATAAGAAATTAATCTATGATGGAACAGATTAACTAATCAGCCATAACAATCTATAATATGAAAAAGACTATTAAACTTACCCATATCATATTATCTTTTGCTGGATTATGTATGGTCAATTGCCAGAATCATAGTCCAATAGACACTCAGGACACAGAAAAAATCGCCTGGTCCAGTGAAAGGGAGTTGCTGTACGAAACTGATAGGATTAATGGAACTTCCTGGATGGACATAGAGGGAAAGTTTGTTTGCATTGACGATTATTCTGATGATTCTTTTCATTCTGCTACTCTTCCATATGCAAGTGTATGCGGAACAACTATTCAAATGCCATCAGGAATTTTATACGTCGGTGGTAGAGATTCTTCTGAATGCCACAAAGATGTTTATAAAATAGTTCCAAGTGATAAAGACTTTCATGTCATTTCTGAAAAGTACCCATCTCTACCCCAGCCCATATCAGAAGCATCAGGTACTATGTTGGGGAATAAAGTTTATGTCATTGGAGGAGAAACGAACCATTATCTTCGAGAACTGACCAATACAGTATTTGCATTAGATATTTCAAACGAATTAAAAGGCTGGGAATTACGACCTTCGTTGCCTGGCCATGTACGAAAGAATGCAATATGTATAGTACAGAACAATGGAGTTTCTCCTTGTATATATGTAATCGGAGGCGAATCGTCTACTCCTCAAGATAGTTGTAGAATCCTAACCGATGGTTATGTGTACAATCCTCAACTTAATAAGTGGGATTCGCTGTCGACATCCTTTCCCTCACACATCCATGCAGCTATTGCATGTGGTGCAAACCATATTTTACTATTTCAGCATGTCAAAAAAGAGACTTCAGAAACTGATTTCTATCGGTTATGGAGATATCATACCATTACAGGAACTCTAATTCCGTACTCAGAGGTTCCTTGTCCTGGTCAAATCGCATTTGCGAAATCCGACGGAACATCACTTTCTATTATTTACAAACATGAGCACTCATCAAATGCATCATTTTATCTATTGCAAGGAAAAATTATGCCAATAGAGAAACGATTGGGCATCATTAATGTGATAGTCATAATCGGATACTTCACTATACTTTCTGGTATTGGAGTATATTTTTCACGTAGACAAAAAAACACGAATGATTACTTCAAAGGTGGAGGCCGAATTCCATGGTGGGCTGCAGGATTGAGTTTATTTGGAACTGCGCTCAGTGCTATTACTTTTATGGCCATCCCTTCAAAAGCTTATGCATCCAATTGGAGTTACATGTTGTTTAATGTAGGCATTGTCTTTGTTGCCCCTATTATCGTATACCTTTTTATACCTTATTTCAGAAAACAAAACCTTACGACTGCTTATGAATATTTGGAAATACGTTTTTGTTCATTAATTCGCACAATATGCAGCCTGACTTTTATCTTATTTCAGATTGGCAGGATGGGAATTGTATTGTTCTTACCTTCTATCGCATTGAATGTGGTCACTGGTGTTAATATCTTCATATGTATTTTTATTATGGGTATTTGCAGCATAATATATACCATGATTGGAGGAATTGAAGCTGTTGTGTGGACTGATGCCATCCAAGTGATTATTTTATTAGGAGGAGCGATATTCGCAGTAATGTACATTACTCAATCTCTTCCAAACGGGTTTAACGATGTCTTTACTATTGCCACTGATAATGGGAAATTTGATATGGGATCAATGCATTTTAACTTAAATGATACCACCATGTGGACAGTCATAATTGCTGCTTTTTTCACTCACCTGACGACATATGGTACAGATCAAAGCATGGTACAACGGTATCTTACCACTACATCCATACAGGCTGCCCGAAAAAGTGTTTGGACAAATGCATTGCTTACCATCCCTGCCACACTTTTATTTTTCTTCATCGGAACAGCCTTATACGCTTATTATAAAGTATACCCTGAGGAATTAAGTATTAGCATTCCGAACGGAGATGCCATTTTTCCATGGTATATTTTCACTCGATTACCAGTAGGAATCACTGGATTACTTATATCCGGAATTTTTGCTGCAGCTATGTCCACTTTAAGTGGCAGTATGAATTCCGCTGCTACAGCATTCATGATAGATATTTTTCCTTATTTTCAACGTAGGAAGCCGCATCAAAATGGATTGAAAGTTGCACGAATCAGTACCTGTATTGCAGGACTTATAAGTTTGCTTTTCGCCGTTATGATGGCTACATGGAACATAGCCTCACTATGGGATGAGTTTAACAAAATATTAGGACTTGTTCTAGGCAGTTTAGGAGGATTGTTTATGTTAGGTATGATGACGAAAAGAGCGAACTCAGCAGGAGCTTTGATAGGAATGATAGCAAGCGTATTAACACAGTTGTATATAACGCATTTTACACACGTTCATCTACTTTTATATACAGCATCCGGATTTATCTCTTGTTTTGTCATAGGATATTTAGCCAGTCTGCCTTTTGAAGATAACAAAAACAGTTAATCATACTATAATTGTCAAGCTTATGAAACAACAAAATTTATCAGGACTTATTGCAGCTCCTTTCACCCCAATGAATGAAGATGGTACTGTACAATTGTCTAGAATTAATCCTTACGCCGATTATCTAATAAATAAGAAGTGTATTAATGGGGTATTTATTTGTGGTACATCAGGTGAATCTGTTTCTCTGACCACTGAAGAACGAAAGAGCATTGCAGAGCAATGGGTCAATGCTGCTAAAGGCAAACTGAAAGTGATTGTACACGTAGGAGGTATGTCGCAAATGCAATGCATTGATTTAGCTTCACATGCTCAGTCTATCGGAGCAGATATGATTGCGGCCATGGCTCCATGCTTTTTTAAGCCATCATCCATCAAAGAATTAATTGATTTTTTCAACCCTGTTGCTGCTGCTGCCAATCGTCTTCCTTTCTATTACTACAATATGCCATCCATTACAGGAGTATCATTACCCGTGCATACATTTTTGACCGAAGGGAAGAAACTAATTCCAAACTTAGCTGGTGTAAAGTTTACACATAATAATTTGATGGAAATGCAGCAATGTATACATGCCGATAACGGATCCTTTGAAGTGTTGCATGGCTTTGATGAAATACTAATTACAGGATTATCTGTCGGAGCCAAAGCTGCTGTTGGGAGTACCTACAATTATATTCCAGCATTGTATAACATTGTTATGAATGCTATGGAAAAGGGAGATTTGAGAACTGCACAAGAGGCACAATGGAAAGCTGTAGAAATTGTAGATATTCTCATAAAACACGGAGGAGGAGTTAGAGGAGGTAAACTCTTCATGAAATTGGCAGGTTTTGACTGTGGACCATGCAGGCTGCCTATTGCTCCATTTAGTCAGAAAGAACTTGATGAAACCAAAAAGGAATTAATGCAAACGGATTTTTATAAGTATATATAACTAAATGGCTAATACTCCCATGGAAACTTTGGTTTAACATTAATTCTTCATCAAGCAATTTGGTACTAAATGTCCCATCTTGATGAAAAGTGGGGGAACAAGTTTTGGCCCACTTATCCCCCCTACAAGAAAAAAAAAGTAATTGATTATTAAAATCGTACAAAGATGAGAAAAAAAATCTATTTTCAGCTTACAGTAATAATGATATTTTGTCCATTTTTACTTTTGGCACAAGAAAATGTTGTTACAGGAATTGTTACTGACAACACTACAGGAGAGACATTGCCTGGCGTTTCCATAGCCATTAAAGGCACCACAAAAGGAGTTATAACAGATATAAATGGAACATTCCAAATAAGTGCCAATAAAGGAGAAACTCTTATTTTTTCATATGTTGGATACAATGAGCAGAATGTAACAGTTTCCAATCAAAAAAAACTTAGTATTAGAATGGAGTCTGCAACTTTAGGATTAGATGAAGTCGTTGTTGTCGGTTACGGAACACAATCGAAAAGAACAATGACATCGGCTATCAGTAAAGTAGACGGTAAAACGTTAAAAAGCGCTCCCATTAATACAGTTGGAGAAGGATTGAAAGGGAAAATAGCGGGAGTCCGCGTCTATAACGACAATAATACTCCCGGAGCGGAAGCTAACTTTTTGATTCGAGGCGGTTCATCCATCAGCCAAAACAACTCTCCTCTAATTTTAATAGATGGGATTGAACGTACTACAGCTGGCATCAATCCTAATGATATTGAATCTATTGAAGTGCTAAAAGATGCCGCATCGTCAGCGATATACGGTTCACGTGCATCAAACGGAGTTGTCTTGATTACAACTAAGAAGGGAGGGAAAAGTGCACCTCGCATCACATTTGAAGCTTCCCTCGCCAACGAGAATGTGGAACGAATGATTGAGTACCTTGATGCGACTCAAGCTGTTACCATTATGCGCGACAGATGGTCAACAGGACCCAAGCCTGAAAAATTATATCTGGATGGATATGCATATAGTTCAGGCAATACGAGTTCATCCAAGTTCTCCACACGTTATTTACAAGATGGAGAAACGATACCAGATGGATGGAAATCCGTTGCAGATCCTTTAGACCCCAGCAAAACCTTAATATTTGAAGATAACAACTGGTCAAAAACCTGTTTTAAAAATGCACTATGGCAGAACTACTATATAGGAATAGATGGTGGTAACGAAAAATTAAGTTATGTAGGCAGCATCGGTTATATGAAAGATTCTGGTGTAGGTGTCGGTACAGCGTTTGACCGTTTCAATGCACGTACGAATGTCAATGCCCAAATTAGAGATAACCTATCCTTCAGCGCTAATATTGATTATAGTCAGACCAATAGTGAAGAATACGCCAGCCAATATCAGGTTATTTCACGTGGACTTATGACTCCTCCTACTCAACGTAAATATTGGGTGTCAGACAATGAATGGTATGGTACACCAACTCCAGGTCCTAATGCATCATCACCGAATCCGGCATTCTATTCGTATTTTAATGAAAATAGCAGAAAGGTTAATAGGCTCGGATTAGTAGGGTCATTAGATTGGGAAATCCTTAAAGGATGGCATGCTGTTGGTACTGCCTCTCTTTTTACATCAAACAATAATGGTGACACATTTATGAAAGCCAACCCGATGAATGGAACTCGAAAAGCAACCACAGATATGACAGATGAGCAAAGGAAGAAACTGGAGTTTTACACCAACTATTCGAAGACCATCGCAGACAAACATAGTTTCAGTGCTATGCTGGGATACTCATATCAACGTTATCTCTACAAGTATGTAAACGCAGCCACAACAGGGCACAGTTCTGACAAGATTCCTACGCTGAATGGAGGTTCCACGTTTGCCAATGCCACCTCCATCAAGCAAGAAGATGTAAACATCGGATATTTCGGACGGTTCAACTACGATTATCAGAAAAAGTATCTTTTGACACTTACTTTCCGGGAAGATGGTTCTTCACGCTTCTCTAAAGACAACAGATGGGGATTTTTCCCTGGATTATCTATAGGTTGGGTAATGAGCGATGAATCTTTTATGAAGAATCTGGATTTTATCAGTAACTTCAAATGGCGTATTAGTTATGGACAGACCGGAAATAATTCCATTGGATATTATGATGCACTTGGCCTTTATGCGATAACAACCAGTTATAATCACAATGCATCTACCGTTTCGTCTGCCATGCCAAACAGCTCGCTGGAATGGGAGACTTCCACTCAATTGGATTTGGGTTTCGATTTAGGACTTCTGAAGAACCGTATCATTTTAGGGTTCGATTATTTTAATAAGACAACAGATAATCTGATTACCTCTAAAGTGTTACCAAACACTTCCGGATATAACTCTATATTAACGAATGTAGGAAAAGTTAGATTTAGAGGATTCGATGCTGAAATCACAACACGCAACATAGTTAAGAAAGATTTCACATGGGAAACGAAATTCACAATCACGTACGTAAAAAACAAAGTACTTCAACTACCTGATAATGGTCGTGACAGAAACAGGCAAGGAGGTTATTCTGTCAAGATGCAGGATGGAAGCACTTATGAGTTTGGTGGAATTGCTGAAGGTGAACCGTTAGGCCGTTTCTATGGCTATAAAAAAGACTTCATCATAACGACAGCCGAACAAGCGGCCAATGCACGATATGATACATCCTCCAAAGGATGGGACTGGACCACCCAAACGAAGATGGGAGTCGGAAAGAAAACGATAGGTGATTATGAATGGAAAGACCTGAATGGTGATAACATTATCAATAGTAACGATATGTATTTATTAGGGAACACCATTCCTCATACGACTGGTGGTCTCAATAACACTTTCACCTACAAAGGATTTACCCTTAATATTTATCTCGATTTTGCGTTAGGACATTCAATCTCCAATGGATATTTGCAGCGCCAGATGTGTAACTTCATGAATGGTAATACGAGTTTACCAACCGAAATTCTCAAATGTTGGAATGTAGGAGATGATCCCAATAAAGCAAAATATGCTAGATTCTCAGGGAACGATTCTGATGAGCTTAATAAGAATTTCAGAGACAATTCAGATGTGTTTACTCAAAAGGCTGACTATTTATGTATCAGAGAGGTCTCGTTACAATATGAAATTCCTCAAATCTGGCTACAGAAGATTGGAATCAAAGCTGCCACATTGTCTTTGGCCGGTAATAATCTTCACTATTTTACCGATGTCATTGGATTATCTCCGGAAATGGGTGCATCCAGTACATATTCTGGGAGCTTCATGACTTATCCTCCTATCAGAAAATTATCCATTGGTTGTAAGATAACATTATAAATAACCATTAATACATTAAAATATGAAAATGAAGTCGATATATAGAGCCCTTATCATGAGCGGAAGCCTGTTTTTAGCTTCTTGCCATGGTGATTTGAATGTCGTTCAGCCGAGTCAGTTTACGAGTCTGTCTATGTGGACTGAAGAGAACGATGCCGTTAGTGCTGTAAATGGTGTATATACGCAGTTTCGCTCAACATTTGCAACATTGTTGAATATTTATGGAGAGATGAGGACGAATTGGTATGAAAGCGGATCGGTAAATGATGCCTTTTTCAATCGAATCGGAACGAATGTCTTGTTAAGTGGCGATTCTGGTTCTAATTGGAATGGTATATATACAACCATAAACAGTGCCAATCTCATCTTGAAACACATTCCTGACATGGAGTTCTCCAATGAATCTACCAGAAATGAATTAATGGCTCACGCTTATTTTATCCGTGCATATTGTTATTTTACGTTGGTTCGTGTATTTGGAGACTGCCCACTTCTTACATCTGGTTTCGAGTCGGAAAAACAAGCTGACATGTATCCTTATAGGAATCCCGCTTCTGAAGTATACGAACAGGTTGAATCAGATCTTCAGGAAGCTTTCCATTTGATGCCTGCAGAAAGCAAACAACTCTACAAAGCATCCTCTGCCGCCATTAATATGTTACGTACAGAATTCTATTTGTGGAAAGCTAAAAGGTTGAACGGTGGAAATGAGGCTTACCAAATCGCCCAGTCCGCTATCAATTCAGTATTAAATGCAGGTTACAAGCTGCTCCCCAGTTTCGGTGATATCTTTGATGTTAACAATAAATCGAACGATGAACTGATTTGGTCTCTCCCATATATTATCAACGAGAATGTCACTCCGGGAACTTCTCCTAATTTCTTTGCATACTATTTAGCCCCCAACGAATTGAGAACCCGTCTGCAAGAAGCGGGTTATTCAGAAGAAGAGGTACCTGCAGGATCACACCAACAATATGTTGCACCCACAAAAGCTTATTGTTCATTACTGACATCCGATGAGCGTGACTCACGTGCCAATATCTCTATCAGAATATTTGAAGACAAATTTCTCACGGAAGAGATGCAGTTGCAAAGAATGATTGTAAAGTTCAAGGGGTCATACAACAATGATACGCGAAGCTTTGATAGTGATGTCCCAATGTATCGTATAGCAGAAGCCTACCTACTGAAAGCAGAAGTAGAAAATGCTTTGGGCAATCAGACTGAAGCCGTCAAAAACATCAATATTGTAGCAAAACGAGCTTATGGAATTGATAATTATTATTCATCGATGAGTAAGGAAGAAATCGAGAAAACGATTATCATAGAAACCTTGAAGGAATTTGTCGGCGAATCAAAAGCTTGGTGGACTTATCTACGTCTCAATAAAGAGTTTGAAATGATAGAGAGTCTGAAGGGACGAGAGAATGAAAAGAATGTAACATTATGGCCCATTGCCCCAGCCTGTTTGAATACCAATCCTAACATTGTACAGACAGAAGGTTATAAATAAAAAGAGATGAAAACAACATTACCCATTGGAATATTACTGATTCAGGTATTGTTGGCGTCATGTCACCATTACACGGATGAGGTTGTTGGATTTATCCAACAACCCACCCGTCCTGTACTGACATATCGTGACAACAATACAGTCTTATCCGTTCAGCTCGTAGCAATTAACAAGATGGAATATGAACTTGAACAGATGACCTTCAGCCTGAATGGAAGTTCTGATTATTCTGGCGTTGAGAATGCATCTCTATTTTTCAACGATGACCGTCAGAAGCCTGTTGCACAAACTCATCCGACCGATGAGGAATTCAAATTCAACCTACACCAACTTGTGAAGCAAGACACCTTGAAGTGTTGGATTTGCATCAAGTTAAAAGATGATGCCCTGAAACCGACCAGCAAAATCCAACTTTGCTGTAAACAGATTAATACAAATCTGGGAAGAGTACATATCAATCATCCATTATGCAATGAACCGCTTCGTATAGGAGTAGCTCTTCGGAAGCATGGCCAGGATAACGTGCATACTTCCCGGATACCCGGATTGGTGACAACAGCAAAAGGAACGCTTATTGCGATGTATGACGCACGTCATGACAGTGATGACGACCTTCAAGGCAACATAGACATTGTAATCAATCGCAGCATGGATGGAGGTTCCACTTGGCTTCCCATGCAAACAGTATTAGATATGGGCAAGTGGGGTGGATTGCCCGAAAAATACAATGGCGTCAGCGATGGATGTATTCTATGTGATGAAAATACCGGTAACTTATTCGTTGCCGGATTATGGATGCATGGAGTATTGAATCCTGTAAATGGTAAATGGATTGAAAACCTTTCTGATACATCAACTGTCTGGAACCACCAATGGAGGGCGCATGGTTCTCAGCCCGGATACGGCATAAGGCAAAGTTCCCAATTCTTAATTAGTATGAGTTCTGATGACGGAGTAACATGGAGTGAACCACGAAACATTACCCAACAAGTCAAGAAAAAAGAGTGGTGGCTTTTGGCTCCCGCCCCAGGAAGAGGGATTACGATGGAAGATGGCACACTTATTATTCCTGCCGAAGGAAGAGATGAGAAAGGATTGCAATTCTCTACCATCATTTGGAGCAAGGATCACGGTGAAAATTGGACAGTCGGTACTCCTGCTTACTACAATACGAATGAATGTCAAGTTGTAGAATTGTCAGATCACTCTTTGATGCTGAACATGCGGGAAAGGAGCAATAGAGGTAGAATGGAAAGAAACGGACGAGCGATAGCGATTACCAAAGACCTTGGAAAAACATGGAATGAACATCCGACATCACGTTCTGCACTGATAGAACCTGCTTGCCAGGCATCCTTGTTGAGGCATGATTATGTAGAAGACGGAATCAAGAAGCACATTTTGCTGTTTTCAAATCCAAACGACAGACAATACCGTAACAAGATGACTATCAAAATCAGCTTTGATGATGGGGAAACCTGGCCCGAACAGTATTGGATGTTATTGGATGAGGACAAAGGAGCAGGATATTCGTGCATGACCTCTATCAATGAACAGACAATTGGTATCCTCTATGAAGGGAGTCTGGAAAATCTTCATTTTCAGGCAATCCCCTTACACGAATTAATCAAGAAACATTAACCATTAATCTTTTTATATTATGAAACGTAGTGAAATCAACCAATATATCAATGAAGCCAAATCATTCATGAATGCTCATCAGTTTATGCTTCCTGTTTGGACAGGATGGACTCCCCAAGAATGGAACGACCGAAAGGCAGAATGTGATTACATTCGCGAAAGATTCCTCGGATGGGACTTAACCGACTTTGGGTGGGGAGATTTCCTGAAAACGGGTTTGACCTTGATAACTCTTCGAAACGGTAGCTTGCAAAAGAAGGATAAACCCTATTGTGAGAAGATAATGTTTGTGCGGAATGGACAAGTGACCCCAACCCATTTCCATTGGCAGAAGACAGAGGACATTATTAATCGTGGAGGTGGAGACCTCTGTATGCGCCTGTGGAAGGCAGATAGAAACAGTGAAGAATTGAAAGATGAAAACCTCTCCGTATACATTGACGGAATATGCACACATATCATTGCTGGCGAGAAGATTGTTATCAAGCCTGGGCAAAGCATTTGTTATGAGCCCTATCTGTATCACACATTTTGGGCTGAAAACGGCCATTGTCTCGTCGGTGAAGTTTCCACCGTCAATGATGACATAAACGACAACCGTTTTCTGATTCCCAAAGGACGATTTCCTCAAATTGAAGAAGACGTACCTGCTGCATACTTGTTATGTAACGAATATCCCAAAGCTGAATGACTATGAATAATAATGATAATCTGACGGGATTGCGACCAGAACGGTTCCAGACGCTGATTGAAGGGCATAAGACAGATCTTTATGTCCTTCAAAACAAAAATGGAATGGAAGTTTGCATAACCAATTATGGCGGTATTGTCTTGTCAATTCTGGCACCCGATAGTCATGGTGAATTCAAAAATGTGGTTATCGGTTTTGACTCCATTGACGATGCCATACTGCAAAGCAATCAGTTCTATATTGGTGCCATTATCGGACCTGTAGCCGGTCGGGTTCTACATGGAGCTTTCTGTATTAATGGGAAAACTTACCAACTACCGATGAATTCCCTCCCCAATTTACTTCATAGTGGGAAGAATGGATTTCATACTAAGGTATGGAAGGCTAAACAACTGAGTTCAAATCAGATCCAACTGACGCATACACATTATGATGGAGAGGATGGATTCCCTGGTAATATGCTCATTACAGTGATGTATACGTTGACTGAGAGCAACTCATTCCGTATAGAGTATGAAGCAGTATCAGACCAAGATACGTTATTTAACCCTACTCATCATGCCTATTTCAATCTGGCAGGAACAGGTAATCCTACTTCAACGATTGAGAATCATAAGATGATGATTGATGCAGACTTCTACCTGCCTATTGATGAACATACCAATAATACGGGAGAAATACTTACTGTCAACAACACTCCATTCGATTTCCGTCAGTACCATACCATTGGCGAACGCATCCATAATCCAGACATACAACTACAATACGGACATGGATATGACCACTGCTTTGTCCTAAGAAAAACAACGGCTCATGAACTGTCCCATGCAGCAACATGCATCAGCCCGGAATGCGGACGTAAAATGGATGTTTACACAACTGAACCGGGGCTTATCATGTATACAGGGAATTATCTGCCGGGTATCAGAGGGATGCACGATACAAGTTATCCCCGAAGAAGTGCGCTGTGTTTAGAGACTCAGTGCTTTCCTGATACTCCCCAGAACCCTTACTTCCCTGACATATTATTGAAAAAAGGTGAAATTTATAATCAGGTATCAATTTATCAATTTAGTATAGTATCATGATGATGAAAAGAATACGTTTACTATTGTTAGGCTGCTTGCTATTTCAGTGCTCTCTTTGGGCACAAGTCAATACGAATCAACAGCAATTGTGCAATCCCAACTCGTTCTCGGTCGTCCTGTTGGGAGATCCTCAGAACTATGTCAAATATGACTACAACCAACCGGTATTTGAGCTAATGACCGCATGGATTGCGCATCATATTGATTTACTTCACATAAAGGCGGTATTGTGTACAGGGGATCTTGTTGACCAAAATGAATGTGTCGTTCCACCGTTCCCCCGTTTTGGGAATCTCACCAGTAAGGAACAGTGGACATTTGTATCAAGAGCTTTTGAACGTTTAGACAACAAAGTTCCTTACCTTATTTCTACGGGCAACCACGATTACGGCTATACTCGTTCCGAGAATTCAATGACACATTTTCCTGAATACTTCCATATCGAACGTAATTTGCTTTGGAAGAAGAATATCGTTGCCGTTACGAATAACCGTAATGGCATTCCAACGCTGGAGAATGCCGCCATGGAGATTGTTGATGAACATTGGGGGAAAATCTTAATCATAGCTCTGGAGTTTGCACCTCGTGATGAAGTATTATCCTGGGCCAAAACACTCTGTGAAGACCAACGCTTTCAGCAACACAACGTGATAGTGATAACCCATTCGTATATGTCTGGATATGATAGCAAAAGATTCATAAAGGAAGGTTACAAAATATCACCTGCAAATGCAGGAGAAGCCATATGGGAAAAACTCATCTTCCCCTCAAAGAATATCCGCCTTGTGCTGTGTGGCCATTATGCCACCCCCAACGAAAGATATGACTACACAACAGGATACAGAACAGATAAAAACTGTACAAATCGTACCGTACACCAAATGATGTTCAACTGTCAAGCATTAGGTGGAGGTATGAGTGGAAATGGAGGAGATGGGTGGCTGAGACTTCTGGAGTTCTTGCCCGACGGGAAAACAGTTCAAGTTCGGACTTATTCACCTTTGTTTGGCTTTTCGCCACAGACAAAAGAAAAAGCTTGGAGGACAGACAGCTATGACTGTTTTCAATTTGTCATTCAAGATGATTCAAATCAATAAATGATATAATTATCCATTTTATGCCAACCATGAAAATCGTAACATTGTTTTCTATGCTTCATCTATTTACTTTCTTATCTTTCGCTCAAACATTTCCTCTCTCCAACATGGAAGCAACAAGGTGGGTGAAGGAAGGCGAATGGAACAACGGATGGAAGATAACACCACATAAATCTATCAATTGTACCGAATTCCAGCAGCAATATCATAAGAACAAAGACGTTTGGGACCGTGTATTCCATTTTTTGGCAAATAATGATTTATCTACATTATCTATCGGCAAACATTCAATCATCGATAACAGGTGTTGGGCGATTGTCAGCGAATATACTCCGAAGAATCTTGAAGAAGGGAATATCGAAAGCCACCGAAAATTCATAGATCTTCAATATGTTATTCGAGGAAAAGAATATATGGGCATTGCCAAAAGGGCAAACGTTCGTAATGAATACAATGAAAAAAGAGATGTGGCATTCTACAATTCAAAGAAAATAAAATACTATTCAGCAGACAATAATACATTTTTTCTTTTCTTCCCTAGCGATATTCATCAACCATCAGTCTGTAAAAAACAGACGAATGATATAAACAGAAAAATCGTGATTAAAGTGGAATATTTATAAATAGAACAAGAGGTATACTCATTGAAAAGGAGGTAAATACTAACAAAAAAGTACGTACCTCCTTTTCATATTAATCCGAGCCAACAAGCCACTTCTATATATAGTAAACCGTGTTCGCATACAAGATTCATCCTGCCAATGAAAGCCATGACATCAGACCTCTAAAAAGTAGGCCTATTATTAGGATAATCCCTACTTTCTACGTGTATTTGTACGACTTCTGAGGATGGCCGACCTTGGTCGGTCGATTGACTGACCCAGGTCGGTCAAGTGATTGACCAAGGTCGGTCGATTGGCCGACGTCGTCCGGTCGA
>SAMEA3663248__coassemble_423_pt1 | contig 15584 bp, 9 predicted proteins | sample SAMEA3663248__metabat2_low_PE_023 | metagenome-assembled genome bin SAMEA3663248 (sample SAMEA3663248) | pig gut metagenome | biome: pig gut; feature: pig-associated habitat; material: faeces | place: China | collected 2013
TCTTCGCTGATGAACGAAATGCCATAGCGCAGGCTGACCGATGGGGTGCCATCGGCAAAACGCCATGCCGCACATACATGCTGTCCCTCGGACTGGTCCTTGCCGGCATTGATATGTCCGTCTTCCACTATACCGCTTTCCACCGGGCTCTCCTGCACCTCTACATAGAGGTAAATGTTTGTATTGTCACTGAGTTTCTGATGCCCGCATATAAATCCGTTTCCGGCACGCAAGGCACCGTCACGGCTGCTGATGGTGACGTAAACCGGATGCGACGGATCAAAGCCAATCTGATAAATGGCCGACTGATGGGAGAGGGCATACGAAACCTGCATGGGGACTTCAGACTGCGTAGAGGCAATCTCGACGTCATAAGCGTAGGGCGAAATATGTTCGTTGTCGTAGGTATATGAAACTACCGGACGCAACGGGCCGTCCTGACACGGACTGAGGCTGAATGCCGACCGTTCGCGATGATGGGTCACGGCAATGGGAAGCCCTTGCAGCAGTTCACTGGTATAATCGGCACGTCCGGGATATACGCGCAACATGCTGTTGGGAAGTTGTATCGTAGGAAATGTGGGGACCAGCAGATGGCTGATGTTTCCCACGTATGGATTCACATAGTCCACCGGTGTCTTTTCCGACAAAGATTCGTGTATTTCTCCGCAAGCTACCAATACGGACCATACAGGCAAAAGATAAAATAAGCGTAAGAATTTCATACTATAATAAATCGTTTCATGATATTGTTCTGGGAGACAAAGATAGTCCCGAAGGGCTATCTTTTGCTTAATATCCGATTAATGCAACATTAAAATACGATTAATCGCATCTATTTGCAACACATTTCCGCTGAATCACTTCCTGAATAGAGCCATCGCTATTGTAATGAAGCCGGTCGACACAAATGGAACGCAGATTTCCCCTGCCCGAAAGTGCCTGATTGTGATAGAACGCGAACCATTCGCCCTTGTACTCCACGATGGAACCATGGCTGGTATCGGATATCTCTAATTGTCGTCATTCGGCTTTTCGTTCCGGCATCTGGAAGGTAAGCGGCTTCTCACGCCGCAACATCCGGGCAGCCTCGCCCGTCAGCCACAAATAGTGATCGGAAGGCATGCCTTCCATACCTGCCATCTCTATCTCCTTGCCCACCGGAGGGTTGTCCGTACACTTAAAGATGGCCGTACCCTCATTGACCTCGTCGAACATGGCGACATAGAGCATCGTGGCACCGGCATTGATGGCTGTAGCAATCTGTTGCCAATAAAAACGTCCCTTCTGCCGAGGTATGGACGCTACCGGCTTGACATCGTCGGGAAATTCAAAACGGCTCAGATTGTGCCAACTGAATCCGGGAGTGACACAGGGCACATAACCGATGCCATGCGCTTTGCACCAGGCAATATCTGCCAATATCACATCCCGATAACGGTCCATATCATTATGCAACAAAGGAGAGAAACGCTGTACCATCCAGGGAAGCACAATATCGGCCTGCTGAATGAGGGTATGAAGATAGGGGTCGTGTACGCAATCGGAATTCAGGTCGCGCCAGAAAGTCGGCACGCCCAGCATCACACTGCAACCTCCATACTCGGGATCATTCTTCAGAAAATCCATGAAGCGTTCCAATCCGATATTCCGGATGTCGTATGGACGGTCGGGAAATCCCACTCCCCAAATGGTCACCAAGGGCTTGCCATTATAAAACACATAGGTCTGTTCACCTTCCTGATTGGTCACCCGAAGCGAATCTACCAGGTATTTCCAGTCTTCTATCAGCACAGAACAGTCCCCGCCCCGAGCCGGCAATCCCGACAAATCGTACATCACTCCAATGGCACGTCCATAGTGCGATGCAGCTTTCAAAGCATGGCGCAATACCTGGTTCCGTCCTCTGGCTTTCGGAGAGGCCGCACCATAAAAGCGCTGCATGAAAACGCCATCCACACCATACTCCTTCATCCAACGGAAGTGCAAATCGACTGTACTCTCATCGGATGATGAAAAGAAGCGGGCTGTAGAACCGTCTGCATGCTTCAAACCGGTAGGATAAGTCTGCTGGTACTCGCTGACATCAGGCCACATATCGATACGCACACTTTTCTCATTGGGATACATCAACCCCTTCTGCGGCAGACGAAACCATCCCTGATATCCCGCCATAACCAATCCTTTATAAGATGGATATTTGGTCTGAACAGCATGTTTGGGAACAGCATAGGCTGTGACTATCATGCCGCATGCCAATAGCACTAATAACAATTTTCTCATATCAATATATACTTTTAAAATTCCATTTACCATCGAACCGCATCAGTCACGATCCCTCACCGGCATGGCATCGCTCAATGGGATCTCACCGCGCAACATTCGCCCGGCTTGTCCTACCAGCCACAGGTAATGGTCGCTACCAATCTCCTCGTCAATCGCTACAAAACGACTGGCTCCAACAGGTACCTGATGTGCACACTTGAATATCGCAGTCCCCTCATCTATTTCATCGAACATGGCAATATAAAGCATCTCCGCACCCGAAGCAATAGCTCCGGAAAGTTGCTGCCATAAGAATGCCCCTTTATTGCGATGTATCTGCAGGCTATTCTCCTTGCCCGGCATATTGCGCCATGAGAATCCCGGGAAACAAAGCGGGGCATAATCCACACCGTTTTGTCCAGCCCAGGCGATATTCTCTTTTATCAAGGAGTTGTAACGAGGGTAGCTCTCTTCGTCATACCGGCCGACAAACCAGGGCATGACCACATCACATTCACGTATCAGTTCGTGCAGGCGTGGATCATGCTGTGTATCGCCGGTCAGTTTCTGCCAATGGGTAGGTACGCCCAGCATCACACTGAATCCCTGTGCCTTCAATCCCCGGATAATGGTCTCTGCTTCATCGAAACCGTACTTGCGCTTATCATTGAAACCTACTCCCCATACACACACCAGCGGCTTCCCATTGTGATAGAGATAAGAGGGATTCCGCCCATGATCTTTCAATGCATGACGTTCGGACAAATCGGCAATATCACGCAACAGCAGATATTCGTCTTGCCCCGGCCTCATACCACTCAAATCGTACATCACGCAAATGGCACGTCCGTATCTGTTGGCGGCACGCATGGCCGAATCCAAAACCTTGTTGAAATGCATCAGTCCACTTTCGTTCCTGATTTCGGCAAGAAACCGTTGCATGAATACACCGTCCAGTCCATACTCCTTCATCCATCTGAAGTGGGTGTCTACAGTCGATTCATCATACGATGAAAACACGCGGGCCGGGGTACCGTCGGCCATACGGAACTCGGTCTCGTATGTCTTCTCATATTCCGAAACATCCGGCCAAAAATCGATGGTACACGACCCCGGGCGGAAACCATCGGGACCGGTATAATGATGCCATTGGCGGTTGGCACCATCGTCCGGCGCATTAAACCATCCTTGGTAACCGGCCATGACAAGACCCTTATAGGAATTATACATCTTAGGCTTTTCATCAGCTTGTGTACAACTGCTGGCAACAACCAGCAGACTGCAAAAGAATAGCTTACAAAAACGTCTCATATCTTATTTCTTTAATAATTAGCAAAACAATGTGTGATACCTCATCGCGATGATGCACGCAGGATGAAATAGCGTTTTCCCGGCTCTGTATCCATATCATACTCGTATATCTTATACAAACGAGGATGCTGAGGTTTCAGGTCGCGTGCGATCAACGGTTCTTTGATGTCGGCAGGCTGCATCAGCGGATTGCGGTTCTGACCTTGTGCCGGCCGCAGTCCTTCGCCTTGCAACGGAGGGTATGACCGGATACGCAACGAACCGCCTATGCGTGAAGTGATGATTGCTTCGGACAATTCTCCTCCATCCCACTCCATATCCACCTCAAAGGCACCTCTGGACACCAGACCTCTGACGCAGCCTTTGACCCAGACATCAGGCAATGCAGGTAGGAGGTGCAATGCACCGTCATGGCTTTGCAACAGCATTTCGGCAACGCCTGCGGTAAAACCGGAATTACCATCAATCTGGAACGGCGGATGTGCATCAAAAAGATTTGGGTAGGTACGGCCGTCACGGTTGTCCTTCTCGACCAGACTTAGCATGTTCCTCACTATCTGATAGGCATGGTTTCCGTCCAGCAAACGTGCCCAAAGATTGATTTTCCATCCGATAGACCAACCGGTCGCCATATCGCCCCGATACAGCAATGAACGCTTGGCTGCCTGAAACAACAGGGGATGGAGATAGGGTGAAATCTGATTGCCGGGATAAAGCCCGTAAAGATGGGAGACATGGCGGTGTTCGTTCTTCGGATCGTCAACATCTGCCAGCCACTCCTGAAGCTGGTTGTAACGGCCTATCTGCATGGGTGGCAGACAATCAACCGTCTTGCGCAAACGATTCATATAATCTTTATTTTCCGGATACAGTAACTCGGTAGCCCGCAAAACAGAAGTAAGTGCATCAAACACAATCTGATTGTCCATCGTACATCCGGCTGTAATGGTTGAGCCGGTACCGGCAGGACCATGCTCGGGCGACATCGAGGGGGCACAAACCAACCATCCATACCTAGGATCCTCAACCAAAAAATCAAGATAAAAATCAGCAATTCCTTTCAATGCAGGATAAGCCTCGGCCAAGAAACGGCGATCGCCTGTATAGAGATAATGCTGCCACAGATGTTGTCCCAACCATGCTCCCCCTAAAGGCCACACGTATGATGATCCATCCACCGGACCGGCAGAACGCCAAATATCCGTGTTGTGGTGTACCACCCACCCATCGCAATCATAAAGCGTACGGGCTGTACTGCGAGCCGACTCGGACAATTCCTTCACCATCTGGAACAGGGGCTGATGCATCTCCGGCAGATTGGTCACTTCCGCAGGCCAATAATTCATTTCCGTATTGATGTTAATCGTATATTTCCCATCCCAAGGGGCAATCAGTTTGTCATTCCAGATGCCTTGCAACCCGGCCGGCTGTCCACCAGGACGGGAAGAACATATCAATAGGTAACGTCCGAACTGAAACATCAAGGCGGCCAGTCCCGGATCATTGCCTTCATGGAAATGCTTCACACGCATAGATGTTTCTGCTGCAGAAGATTCACCCAAGTCGAGAGATACCCGATGGAAATAGCCCTGATAAGCCTGCTTGTGCGCATCGAATTCCGTTGTATATGGCATGCGCAGTACTTGCTTCATACAGTCGCTTGCTCTGCGGGATTCATTGCCACTGACGTCGTGATAGTTCACAAAGTTGGTAGCTGCCGTAAGGTAAAGTGTCACGGCATCTGCATGCTTCACTTCCAACCGGTCGTTTGCCAAAGTACACATGCCGTTCTCCAGACTTGCCTGCATCTGACACTCAAACCGAACAGCTCCGGTGATTCCTTCATGGTCCGATCCTCTTCCCCGCAATATCAGGCTCTTGCCTTTAGACTTGACCATCGCATCTTTATAAGGTGTGGCATAACGGGCAGTAAAGCTGACTGCTCCCGGCCTGTCGGCCTCTATGCGGACAACAAGCGCATTGTCTGCGAATGAAGTGAATGCGGTACGTGTATAAGTCACATCGCCTATTTTATAGGTCACGGTTGCAACAGCTTCGTCCAGACGGAGTTCCCTGCGATAATCCGTGTACACTTCCTGATCTGCAAAATCCAGCCGCAGACTTCCAATGGTCTGATAGGGCATACCATGCTGACCGGTGAAAAAATTGGCTTTCAACAATTCTTCCGTCTGCTTCTCATGTCCTGCAAATATCAAACGACGGACTTCAGGCAATACGGCCAACGCTTTCGTGCTGTTATTGTGATGGGGACCTCCACCCCATAACGTTTCCTCATTCAACTGAAATTCTTCTGAAGAGACACCACCATATACCATCGCACCTATATGGGAATTTCCTAAAGGCAGTGCTTCCGTCCATACTGTAGCAGGCTTACTATACCACAGCTTGAGATCTTCTGCCCGTACCAACGTAGGCGCCAAACAGCACAACAAAAGAATATAACAATTTAAAAGCTTTATAATCATGTATTTATATCTGAATACCTATTGAAAACATACAAAATCTACATATTCCATATCATAGATGGACAATTCTATATTTAGTGACAAATGATATGTCCCCGTCATGGTCATCCAATTGAAATGGAATCAGTTTCGACTGTTGCGGATCCAACTCATAATGGATGCCATCGCCCCGTTTCGCACCATTGACATACAGTTCCACTTGGCCTGTATCGGTCAGGGTGCCACGATTGAGCACCTTAAGCCATACCGTACGTTTATGTTCGTGTACATTGGTATCCACCCGATCGATGCTTAGAGAAAAATCAGCAGCAAATGCATGAACATAATCCAACATCACGCTCACCCCATGTGTGCTATCGGAATACCTGACACTATCCTTGATTTGATTGTTAGCCACATATTCCGGACTGACACCTCCAACCGATATCTTGAACCTACCCGGTTCGACGACACGATCCATCTTGTCATTCAGCAAAGAAAGCTGATAGGGGGTCAGTTCAAAAGAGACGCGTACCGACTGTCCCGGCTCCACATGTATCCGATCAAAATCTTTCAGTTCCATCACACGGGTCTTCACGCTGGCATACATATCTGTCACATAGAGCTGTACGACTTCATCTCCGGCACGGCTACCGGTATTCTTTACTGTAACTTGCACAGACACATTTCCGTTATCCAGCTCCTGTACATGGAGTGCCGAGTACTCGAAAGACGTATAACTCAATCCATACCCAAAACGATACAACGGATAGAACTCCATATCCACGTATTCATAACGCCTGCCCGAAGTCTTGAAATTATAATAAAGAGGCACTTGGCCTACATGGCGTGGAAAGGTCATCGGCAATCGTCCGGAAGGATTGTAATCACCGAACAGTACATCCGCCGTGGCATAGCCGCCTTCCTGACCTGGCAACCAATTCACCAAAATAGCCTGGCACAGCTGGGAAGCTTTCAGCAAATCGTAAGGACGTCCGGCTTGCAGGACAAGCACAACAGGCCTGCCTGTCGCACAAACCGCCTCCAGCAATTGTTGTTGCTTACCCGGTAAAACAAGAGATGCATAATCCCGGTTTTCTCCACACGTCTTGACCACATCTGCCTTCGACTCACTGCACGAACAGTCTCCCAACACCATGATCGTCACCTCTGATTGCTGTGCTGCACGAACCGCTGCGGCTATACCACTATCATCGTCAGACATAAAATCACAACCTTTTTCATAAACGACCTTTGTCGTGCCACCTACAGCCGCCCTGATACCAGTCAACACAGATTTCAACTGATCGGGCTGCAAGCGAGGAGTATAGTCACCCGGCTGAAGATCATCAGCACCGGGACCGATAACCGCAATGCTCTTCAATGTCTTGGACAGAGGCAACAAAGATGCTTTGTTTTCCAACATCACAATAGATTGCCGGGCAGCCTCACGAGCCATCTCTTTATGGCTTTCGCTGTTCCATCCCGGATAAATATGTTTCCAGTCCAGTGGTTTGCATGGATTATGTTCGAACAATTCGTTGCGAAACATGACACGAAGCATGGTGCGGCACACCTCGTCTAAAGCATCCTGATCGAGACGACCGTCACGTGCGGCTTCTATTACGGCCTTATCATTATAAGTATCTCCACAATTGGTGGCAATACCGGCACGCAAAGCCTGATTGGCAGCCTCTATCTTATCCTGAGCGGTATAATGTTTACGGGCAGTAAGGTTCCCGATAGCCCCGCAATCGCTGACGATGAAACCATCGAATCCCCATTCCTGACGCAAAATCTGCTGAAGCAGTTCTGTACTCTTTGCTACAGGCACTCCCATATAGTCGGAATAAGCCATCATCAACGATTGTGGATGAAATTGGCGTATGACGTGGCGAAATGGAACCAAATGTACCTCTCGCATCTCACGCTCGTTCAGACCGATATCGTGCGAATCGCGTCCGCCTAATGGCGCACCGTGTCCGCCAAAATGTTTGGGCGTAGTGAAAAGTCCACGAGACTGATACCCTCTGATCCATGCACCGCCCAACTGCGACACCAATACCGGGTCCTCGCCAAAAGTCTCTTCACAACGTCCCCAACGTGGATCCTGCGCCACATCCAATACCGGAGACCAAGCTTGTTTCGTATGGGCGGCAACCGTTTCGTCTCCTATGACCATCGCTACCGCTTCCGTCAATTTCCGATTGAAAGTAGCCCCCATTGCCAAAGCCTGTGGGAAAATAGTAGCACCACTACCGTATGAAAAACCATGGACAGCTTCCACTTTCGTAATGGGAGGTACATAGAGATGAGGTATACCGGGAATTCCCCATCCCTCGCGTATCAATTCCATTTTATCTTCCGGAGCCATGATGGACAACAGGCTCTCTACCCGCTCCTCTACCGGCAGCGAAGCGTCCATATAGCGCAAATTGGTAGACTGCCCGTCACGATCCTTCAGCACCCGCCCAATAGAAGATATTGACACCTCTTTCAACGAAAAAGGTTTTCGCAGAAATCCCTTCCGTAGATTTATCCGTACATGTGCACCATACTTAGGCGTGGCCAGCTGAAGCACCGTCTCCTTATCATGGTTCTCCACGGTATAATCCAACGCATTCCCCAAATTCATAGGATCGTAGGTGACATAGAGCTCTAACGCCTCTTTCAACTTCTTTCCTGCCGGTTCGTTCCGCATTTGCAATGCTATACGGCAGACATCGCCCGGTTGCTGCAATGTGAACATGATCCATTGATCGGCCTTTTGCATTTCTGAAAGAGGCACATCCCAGACACTCTTTATGTTGTCATCCACAGCCCAAACAGCTTCGTCCTGAGCGTATGAAGCGGATACAGCAAGAATATCGTTATGCTGCTGAGCCATTGTTGAGCTGCTAACCCAAACGACAACACTCCATATACAGATATACAATCGATTCCTCATACCATAAAATATCAACCATTCGTCATTTCGCTTCGGGATTCACAAAACCGGCTTTCAGTTGTGCCAGGAATGTCTTCTGATTATCACACTTGAAATAGGCCGAAAAATCACGGTTATGATAATCACCCTCTCCCACTTTCAGTACCAGCTTGTTCCACCCTTGCAGCAACGGAAGTTCTTTGTATACAACCTCATTGCGTCCTTCGTGCGAAACCACCTGATAGGGTTTGTCATTAATGAATAGTGCACGCTGCCGGGCTCTGACAAGAAGAGAAAGTTTGGGCATATTCGGTTCAATCAGCAAATCATCCAACGGGCGAGGACTAAATACATAGAGTTCCAATTCCCACCCATTTCCGTCCTTGACCATTTTGCTACGTGTAGCAACAGGGAAATTCATCTGGTCGTCACGTAAAAAGAACACTTCGTCGACATTTACTTCTGATTTCCGGCACGGAATACCGGCATTGATCAGAATCGTATGCAATGTATTGTAACCTTTTTCCGAATTTGCAAATTCGGTCAGCGTACTGACATAGAAAGCAGAGTTGCCTTGCTGATAGCTGACAAATACCGGAGTGGCAGAGGTGCATTCGTATTCGCTGCGCAAAGTGCCGGCCGTCTTGATCTCCTCGGCGCGTTTGTTCCAACGGCGCCAGTCTGTCCGGCAAGCATTGAGCAAAACATCACCCTCTTCTACAAAACGCCCTTTCAAAGCATATTGTGAAGCATCGGCCCGCTGCAACTCGCAGAAATAAAAGTCAGAGTTGTTCAGTCCGCGAATCCACGACTTCTGTACCGGCAAGAAAGAAGACCTTCGCAAGTTATCCAGTTCTATCGGCAACGGCAAGATGTCATTATAGCATGCTAGCGTAGCCGGCACAGGTCCCCAGATCCAGATATCTGCTCCTTTGGAGATCTGCTTGTGCATCTCTTTCCTGATGGCTTCATCTACAGCAGAACTGCCGTCTACTATATAAAGCAAATTGGCCGCATCTGTCACTTTAGCCGAGAAGCTGACGCCTTGTGCATCCATCAGTTGCTTCACCCGTCCAGCCGGATCACCAATGAACAAGACATCTTTATATTGCTTTACCGGAATGGCTTTTTCGGGAGCTTCATATTGTTTTTTATCCACTGTTGCATACCGGCACCATGCAGGACCGGCCGGAGCATTGGCCGCACGCATCGCACCATACATCGGCCATTCTTCGTAAAGCGGCAACTTGGGGTCATATCCTGGGTTGAATGTGGTGCAATAGGGTCCCACCCGCTCAGGTTGTACGCCGGGAATACCTTCTTTATATTCAGAGAAGAATATGCCATCTTCCAATGTAGGCTTTGTACCTGTATCCCGTTTGCCCAGTGGCAGTGGTTTCAGCGCATACCATGCCATATTGAATACAGTACTATAAGAAGCACCCATGCGCCGCTGATTGGCAATCAGATGATAGCATTCGTTGGCCAGTCCCTCCATACGTCCTTCCTGGGATTCGTAAGCCCGCTCCCCATTATATTTGGAGACTTGTTCCGGTGTGCCGTAATAAGCCATGCTGTGTTCACCGATTCCCCAAGGCTTTCCTATTCCGACCCAACGTTTCATGGAATTCAGGTCTCCATAGTGGCCTACCGTTACAGGCAAGATTCCATCACCATCATCTTCACCATCGGCAGATATCCAGGGGCGTGTCGAATCATATTGCCGCACGATGTCGCGCCACTCTTCCCATGCCTTCGTCTGCAGAGGCATCAGGTCGGGACGGTTATATACGTTTAGGATGACGGGCTTGTTCTCGTTGCTGATGCTCCAGCCGAACACGGAAGCATGATTCCTGTCGCGCAACACGAAACGCCTCAGATGCTCCTTTGACGCTTCCCAGAAATGGGCGGAATCCATTTTCGGGCCACCGTCACTGGCCCAGTTGGCTGTCTCGTCCAGTACGCAGATGCCCATTTCGTCGGCTAAATCCAGGTAAAAACGCGGATAGACTTGCGCATGAGGGCGGACGGCATTCCCATTCATGCCCTTAATGGCTGTAAACCAGGCCCAGGCGTAACGACGGGTCAGTTGAGGAACGCCCATGAAATGCCATGAGTCACCACGTAGTGGATAGGGCTTCCCGTTCAGGCATTGTGCAGTACCTTGCAACGTCCATTCGCGCCAGCCGAAACGTTCATATTTCACGTCCGTCGTCTGCTTCTTCTGTTTTACCGAAAGCAGGAGCGCATACAGATTGGGGTGCTCAGGAGTCCAATACTCCAATACACCTTCTGATAGGGGAACATCCAAGGTCGCTTGCTGCACGGCATTGGCTGCTACCGAAATTTTGTATGGTTTCACGTCCAATACTTCTGTTCCCAATGCCCAGTTCGGTACCGGTGCGGAGTTGACGTCCGTACCGGCCCGATTAATCCATTCATAGACATTGCCTTGCAACGTCAGGTTTGCATGCTTATCGGTACAGTTGCGTACCGTCACCTCCAGTTGCAGTTTGTTTTGTGAAACCAGTGGCTTCACATAGATATCCTCTATATGCACCTTGGGCAATGCAATGAGGTACACGTCCTGCCAGATGCCGTTAATGTGATATCCCCACATGGATCCGGCGGGGATGATGCGGCGTCCTACCGTCGCGTTGTTTTCAAACAACTGCTGGCTGCGTACGCCTACCAGAATCTCAACAGGCTGTCCCGGCTGTACACGGTCCGTGATGTCGATGCTGAACGGGAGGAACAGGTCGAAGTTCTCTCCTACTTTCTCTTGATTGATATACACCTCTGCCAAGCCCGCTACGGCTTCAAAATAGATTTTGATCTGCTCTCCTTCCCAATCGGACGGAACAGTGACTGTTTTCCTCATCCATGCCATCTTCACCTGTTCCCATTCCTTGGGATAGGAGGGGTAATTGCGGTGGTCGGGACCTTCGAGATCACGATTGGCAAACGAGTTGATGTTCCAGGGCGAAGGGATTTTGATGCGTGTTGCACTCCACGTACTGGTTGCAGCCGGCAGGGGCAGTGCAGGTGCCTCGCCCTGCCCCTGCCTGTATGCCGGGGGAAGTGCGACCGGCAGAAAGTCCCAATAGCCGTTCAAGCAAATCTCTTTGCGATACGTTTTCTCCATTTTGTTGACGATTCCTTCGCTGGGAGCGTACGTGTAGGGGTATAGTACTCCTCTGTGGGGTGTGTTTTCTGACTGTTGAGCCTGCAGCGTTATGGACAGACTGAGTGATACGATGCAGAGAATGCTTGTCAGAAAAATGTTTCGCTTCCGAAAATTGGTTGGTTTCATACGCGTGTAGTTGTTATCTGATTAATAATGTTTTTAATGGTAAATGGAAGATTATGCTTCTGATTCTGGCTGCAAAGTAACGGTGGAGGCATTAATTATGGATTAATATCGGCTTAAAGCAATCTTAATTACTGCTTAATTGCGCATAGTGCCTGTTTTTTTTGACAAGAATGCGATGCCGGCGGACGGGATACCGGTGATATATCTGGGGGAGAAAGGGATGATTAGTGCCGGAATCGGCAATGGGTAGGTCGGTGCATATATACCATGAAGAGACACGGAACAGTGTATTTCCGTGCCTCTTCATGATTTTTTGATGGCAAGAGGAAAGGGGTCAGACTTCCGCTATCAGCTCCATGCCTTTCTTGATGGCCTCTTCGTTCATCGGTATCAAGTGGTGGTGGCGTTCGGGAAGGGTCTTCTTCAGACCCTTCAGCACGCTATCCAGCGTTACCATGGGACGCAGTTTGAGCAGTCCGCCCAGCACAATCATGTTAAAAGCCTTGGCATTCTTCATCTCGTTGGCGGCATCCATGGCATTGATGCGGTAGATGTGGATGTCGGTACGGGTAGGCGGGTTGATGATGCCATAGCCGTCGTAGATGAGGATGCCGCCGGCCTTTACCCTGCTTTCGAACTTTTCCAGTGAAGGCTGGTTCAGGATGATGGCAACATCGTACTTGCTGAGGATGGGCGAGGAGATCTTTTCATCGCTGACGATGACGGTGACGTTGGCTGTACCACCGCGCTGCTCGGGTCCGTAGGCCGGCATCCAACTCACCTCTTTGCCTTCCATCAGGCCGGAGTAAGCCAATATCTTTCCCATGGAGAGGACACCTTGTCCTCCGAATCCTGCTATGATGATTTCTTCTTTCATGATGCTTACAGTTATGAGTTCTTATCTTTCAGGTCGCCCAACGGATAGAAGGGGAACATGTGCTCTTCCATCCATTGGTTGGCTTTCTCGGGTGACATCTTCCAGCCGGAGTTGCAGGTAGAGACAATCTCTACCAGGTTGCTCCCCTTGCCGGCCATAGAGTTCTCGAACGCTTTACGGATGGCTTTCTTGGCCTTGCGGATGGCAGGGACCGACTGCACGCTCTGACGGGTGACGTAGGCTGTACCTTCCAGTCCGGCAGCAATGTCGGCCATCTTCAGCGGATAGCCGTGCAGATGGACGTCGCGGCCATAGGGGCAGGTGGCGGTCTTCTGTCCCACCAGAGTGGTGGGAGCCATCTGGCCACCCGTCATGCCATAGATGGCATTGTTGATGAAGATGATGGTGATGTTCTCGCCACGATTTAGCGCATGGATGGTTTCGGCCGTTCCGATGCAGGCCAGGTCGCCGTCGCCTTGGTAGGTGAATACCAGACGGTCGGGCCAAAGACGCTTGACGGCTGTGGCCAGGGCTGGTGCACGTCCGTGAGCTGCTTCCTGCCAGTCGATGTCCAGATAGTTGTAGGCAAACACGGCACATCCTACGGGAGAAATGCCGATGCTCTTCTCTTCCATGCCCATCTCTTCAATGACTTCGGCTATGAGCTTGTGTACTACGCCGTGGCTGCAGCCGGGACAGTAGTGCATGGGGGTATCGTTCATGAGAGTCGGTTTCTTGTAAACCAGGTTCTCGGGCTTTATAATCTCTTCTTTAGTCATATCCTTTTCTTTCTTTAGTGATTGGGCTGCCTTGGGCGCAGCCCGCTCTTTTTGTTGACTTATCTGCCGGTGAATCGTATGAAGAACTCAATCAGCTTGACGAATATCGCGGCTCCGCAGACGTAGATGAACAGGGTGAAGTCACCATGGGCTGTGAAGTAGATGATGATAGAGGCCAATGCCAGTATCAGAAAGAGGGTATTTAAAATAGTCCTTAACTTATAGGTATCCATATCTGCTCCTTTCTCTTTTGCACGGGGTTACATCAGTCGGCTCTTCAGTGCCTCTACAATCTCGTCGGGGTCGGGTACGATACCGCCCAGACGGCCGAAATGCTCTACCTTCACCTGACCGTTGACGGCCAGCCGGACATCTTCTATCATCTGGCCGGCATTCAACTCGGCCACCAGCATACCTTTCACCTGCTTGGCATAGCGGGCGATGGCTTGTGAGGGGAAGGGCCAAAGGGTGATGGGGCGCAACAGACCCACTTTGATGCCCTCTTCGCGGGCCAGCTCCAACGCTTTTTGTCCGATGCGTGCCATCGAGCCGAAGGCTACTATCAGATAGTCGGCATCCTCGCAGCTAATCTCTTCAAAGCGTACCTCGTTCTCCTCTATCTGGCGGTACTTGGCCTGGAAGCGGAGGTTGTTCTGCTCCATCTCTTCCGGCTTCAGCTCCAGTGAAGTGACGATGTTGGGACGGCGTCCCTTACTTCGGCCGGTGGTAGCCCACGGACATTGGGCTATCAGTTCCTCTTCCGTACGGCGTGGCTTCTGGGTCGGCAGCACCACCTTTTCCATCATCTGACCGATTACACCGTCGGCCAGGATAATGGCAGGATTCCGGTACTTGAAGGCCAGTTCAAAAGCCAATCCTACAAAGTCGGCCATCTCCTGTACCGATGCCGGTGCCAAGGCTATCAGCCGATAGTCGCCGTGGCCGCCTCCCTTGACGGTCTGGAAGTAGTCGGCCTGACTGGGCTGTATGGTTCCCAATCCCGGACCTCCACGCATCACGTTCACAATGAGGCAGGGCAACTCTGCACCTGCCAGATAGGAGATTCCCTCTTGCTTCAGGCTGACACCCGGGCTGGACGAAGAGGTCATGACCATCTTGCCGCTTGCGGCACCGCCATAAACCATGTTGATAGCAGCCAATTCGCTCTCGGCCTGCAGCACCACCATGCCGGTGGTCTCCCAAGGCTTCAGCTCGGCCAGTGTCTCCAGTACCTCCGATTGGGGAGTGATGGGATAGCCGAAGTAACCGTCGGCACCACAGCGGATGGCGGCATGGGCGATGGCCTCGTTTCCTTTCATTAATACAACTTCTTCTGCCATATCGTTTCTCTTTTTCTTATCCTACTTTAACTTTATATACTGTGATACAACCGTCGGGGCAGACCGTGGCGCACGAGGCACAGCCGTTGCATGTGTCGTCCAGAATCTGCTTGGCATAGTTGTATCCTTTTACGTTCACCTCTTTGGTCAGAGCTATGACATGAAGCGGACATGCCACGGCGCATAAGTTGCACCCTTTGCATCGCTCTGTGTCCACTACGATTGTTCCTTTAATCTTTGCCATCTTTCAACTGTTATAGGGTTATTGATTATACATGTCTTTGTGGAAGAATTCCAGAATGTCCATC
>SAMEA3663248__coassemble_432_pt1 | contig 15450 bp, 16 predicted proteins | sample SAMEA3663248__metabat2_low_PE_023 | metagenome-assembled genome bin SAMEA3663248 (sample SAMEA3663248) | pig gut metagenome | biome: pig gut; feature: pig-associated habitat; material: faeces | place: China | collected 2013
GCATGGGCTACAGCAGATCGCTCGCTCATTACGACAGCTCGGCAGCAGAGCTGGAGCTGGGCAGCGACTGGATATTGGTCAATGGCAACACCTCGTTTGTCAATGCCACGGTCATCGTCTCAGACAGCCAAGGCAATGTGATATGCCGCATCCCCGGCACGCAGATTGACTATCGCCGCAATCAGCTCACTACCGTCAAAGGCAGGTTCCTCACCTCGGGAGCCAATAGCGGAGGCGTACACATCGACACCGAATGGGATGGGGTTTACGACGTATGGTTTTGAATCGAAATAGTAACCAACAAACAATAAAAAAGACAGATTATGAAAAAGTTTCTTATATGGATGCTGGGGCTCGTGACCATGCTCTCATCGTGCAGCGAGGCCGTTGATATGCTTATCGAAGGCAACGGTGGTCAGCAGGTGACCTTCTCGCTCTCTGCCGACGGACTGGAGCAGACACGTGCCACTGCCGACGGCTTGCGCTATGTGATGGCTATCTATGATGAGACGGGTACGAACAAGGTGGTGGCAGAAACGGTCTTCGACCAGAGTACCTTCTCCGTTCGATTGGACCAAGGCAAATACACCTGCCTCTTCTGGGCGGACCATGGCAGTGCCAACTACGATGCTGCCGACCTGACAGCCATCACGGCCAAGGACAACAGTGCCGACGATGCCAATGCCGAAGCCTTCTATGCCAAGCAGGGCATCACCGTCACCGACGGAGGTACAGTCAACGTCACGCTCAGTCGTGCCGTGGCAAAAGTGACATTGAATGAAACCGACCGACTGGTAGCAGGTTCCATCACGGTGACCTACAACGGTTTCAAGGACTTCAATGTATCTACAGGAAATGGTATCAATTCGGGAACGCTCACCCAAACAATATCTTTCGCAAACGTCATCGAAGGCACAGTAGCTAATCCCACCAAAGTGGGCGAATTCCTACTGTTGGCTAATTCAGGTGAGAACTATTTCAGTGACTTCAAAGTGAAGTATAACAGCGAAGCGGAAAAGACTATCACCAACGTCCCTGTACAAGCCAACTACGTGACCAACATCAACGGCAAGTTCAGTGTGAATGTGAGCCAGTCATTCTCCATCAGCATCAATGACACTTGGGCCGACACAAATAAGGAAGTTGGCATTTGATGAAATACAAAAAACCTTTTCTCCGCCAGATGTTCGTATAAACATCTGGCGGAGTGTGCATTTACGTTGTTTATGCAATTCTGCCCGTTTCTATTTCGGACTTGAGGAATTGGAAAATATACACTGCGTCCCCTACTCCTTCTCCTTGATGAAACCGGTTCGGTAGGCAACCAGCAGTTTGTTGAGGTCGGCAATCTGGGTAACCAGCTCACGCCCCTTGTCGGTATGTTTCACCAATACCCGTTGCGTGCTGTAGTCCACCAGAATGGTGGTAGACTTGATGTCCTGCCCCTCCTCAATGGCCTTCTGCGTGCTTTCAAAGGGTTGGTGCTGTACCAGTTGCAGGCCGTGGCTGTGGTAGACCAACGTATAGCCCGCAATGCCGGTCTCGGGCTGGTATGCCTTCGAGAACCCTCCGTCAATCACCAGCAGCTTGCCGTCCGCCTTTATCGGCTTTTCCCCCTTGATGGTCTTCACCGGCACGTGTCCGTTGATGATGTGGGAATGCGGACCGGGTTCTACACCGAACTCACGCAGTATCTGGTCGCATATATCTACCCGATTGCGCAACGCATAGTAGTATCCCTTGGTCTCCTTGCTCAGCTCCTTGTCGGCCACGAAGTAGCGTTCGAAGGTAGCCATCTTGTCCTTGTCGTACGAGGGGGCATCGGGGCCGCACCACATGTACCAGACGTAGTCCAAGGCAAAATTCTTCTCCTCACCCTCTTCATCAAAGTAGGCCGTGCGCATCAGCTGGTCGGTCTTCAGCAACAGCTTGCGTCCCCAATACTCCTTCTTCCCGATGCGGACATGCTTGAAGCTGCCGTCCTCGTTCAACGGCATAGAGGCGTGATAGAGCAGGTTGCTGTTGCATACGGTAAACATACCACCGTAGGTGAAGAGGCAACGCATGTGCTTCTTCATCTTCTCGCTGTTCATGAAGGAGGCGTGAATCTTGGTCATCAGCTCGCGCTCCTCGTCCGTCAGCCGATAGGGATCGGCTGGGTCGATGGTGGGGAAGTTGGTATCGCGCAGCGGATATTCCTTGCCCTCGTAGCAGAAGAGACCCCGCTCATAGTCAATCAGATGGAGCAGTCGACGCTTCTCCATGCCGAACTCCGGCCGACGGCTGATGATTTCGGCCTCCAGCTTCAGCTGTATGATGGTGATGGCTTTGTGCATCTGGGTGATGAGGCGCAATGTCTTCTCATTGTAGTTACCGTCCGAGAAGTCCATCTTGGGAGCAAAGATAGTACAGGGATCGTTGGCGTAGGTTTCCATGGCAAAGGTGGCCAGCGGCAACAGATTGATGCCATAGCCGTCCTCCAGCGTAGAGAGGTTGGCATAACGCATGGAGAGGCGAATGACATTGGCCATACAGGCCTCGTTGCCCGACGCGGCTCCCATCCACAGGATGTCGTGATTGCCCCATTGGATGTCAAAGTTGTGATAGTCGCAGAGCAGATCCATGATGATGTGCGCACCGGGACCGCGGTCGTAGATGTCGCCCACGATGTGCAGCGAGTCGATGGTGAGACGCTGTATCAGGTTGCACATGGCTATGATAAAGTCATCGGCACGCTTGGTGGAGATGATGGTGCTGATGATGACATTGATGTAAGCATGCTTGTTGGGGTCGATGTTGGACTCGTGCAACAGCTCTTGCAGGATGTAAGAGAAATCCTTGGGCAATGCCTTGCGCACCTTGGAACGGGTATATTTGGAGGAGACATTCTGACACACCTTGACCAGCTGGTTCAGCGTAATGAGGTACCAGTCGTCGATATCCGTCTCATACTCCTTTACCAAACGGAGTTTCTCCTCCGGATAGTAGATGAGCGTACACAGCTCTTTCTTTTCGGCCTCGCGCAGCGTATTGCCGAATATCTCGTTCACCTTGCGTTTCACTGCGCCCGAAGCGTTCTTCAGCACATGTTGGAAGGCCTCGTACTCTCCATGGACATCGGAGAGGAAGTGTTCTGTACCCTTAGGCAGATTCAGGATGGCTTCCAAATTGATGATTTCCGTACTTGCATCTGCGATAGTAGGGAAGCTACGTGACAACAACTGCAAATAGCGCAGGTCACTGACAATACTTTCCGGAGTGATATTTCCCATTTCTCTTCTTGTATTTTAATGTTCGTTTATCTATTCAAAACTGTTGCCTCGCACTACCCCAGCAGAAACATCAGCAGCAACTGGGCGATGATGACGCGCAGAAACATGCAGAAGGGATAGACCGTGGCATAGGCTACCGAGGGATTGTCTCCCGGTATGGTATCATTGGCGTAGGTCAGTGCCATCGGATTGGCCATGCTTCCGCACAACATGCCGGTGGTAGATCCGAAATCTACCTTCAGGTAACGGAAGGCCAGCAAACCCATGACGACCACCGGCACAAAGGTGAGCAGGAAGCCCACCCCAATCCACATAGCCCCCTCGGGACGGAAGACGGTCTCGAAGAAGTGGACACCGGCATCCAGTCCCAGACAAGCCAGGTAGAGTGATAGTCCCAATGCACGAAGCATCAGATTGGCGCTACGGGTGGTATACGTCACCATGTGCATCCGAGGACCGAAGGTACCTATCAGAATGCCCACCATGATGGGGCCACCGGCCAATCCCAGCTTGACAGGTGTGCCCATGCCCGGCAAGGAGATGGGTGTGGCTCCCAATATGAGTCCCAGCACGATGCCTACAAAGACAGCCACCAGATTGGGTTCCTTCAGGCTCTTCACGGCATTGCCGAGTACACGCTCCACGTTCTGTATGGCTGCCGCTTCGCCTACTACGGTCAGGCGGTCGCCCAGCTGCAAGGTCAGCTCGGCAGTGGCCAACAGCTGCACGCCGCTGCGATAGACACGGCTGATGTTGATGCCGTAATGGTTGCGCAGGTGGAGAGAACCCAGCTTCTTGCCGTTCAATTCAGGACGTGTCACCACGATGCGCTGCGACACCAGCTGGCTGTCAATGGCATTCCAGTCAATGTCCTTCTGATTCCAATCGGTATGTTCCTGTTCGCCGAACAGCACCGTCAGAGAGGGTGCATAGCGTTCGGAAGTGACTACCAGCAGACGGTCGCCCTCACGAATCACCATTTCTGAAGTGGGTATGCTCACCTTGCCATCACGCCACAGCCTGGATATCACGAACTTGGTATAGCTCAGTTCGGCAATTTCCCTGATGCTTTTGTTGAAGATGGCCGGATTGTGTACATGGAAGGCAGCTATATACGGCTGGTTGGCTTTCTCTTTCTCCTCTACCTTCAGGTCTTCGTCGCGGACAAAGAGCCTGCGGATGACCATCATGGCCAGTATCACACCCACCACACCCAACGGATAGGTCACCGCACATCCCAAGGCTGGCATACCGGCTTCCAGTCCCATCTGCTTCAACGTCTGCTGGGCTGCACCCAGCGCCGGCGTATTGGTGGTAGCACCGCATAGGATACCTACCATTTCGGGCAGCGGTATGGGAAGCAGGGTACTGCCCAACAAAGCGAGCAACGTACCTACCAGCACGACACCGGCAGCCAGCATATTCAGCTGCATGCCACCGCTACGAAACGAGCTGAAGAAGCCGGGCCCTACCTGAAGACCCAAGGCGTAGACAAAAATAACCAGTCCGAAACTTTCGGCATAATTCAGCATCTGCGGGTCGATGGAGAGTCCCCAATGCCCGGCCAGAATGCCGACAAAAAAGACGAATGTCACTCCCAAGGAGACACCCATCACCCGTATCTTCCCCAGTCCCAATCCGATGGCGGAGATGAGGGAAAGTACAATGACTGCCTGCAAGGCAGAGTGTTCTATCAACAAACTATGTAACCAGTCCAACACAACTATTCCATTTATAGACCCGTCCTTGTCAGACGAGCCAGATAATCATAATGTTTACCCTCCTTGACCAGCTCGGCCCGGAAACCGTTTTCAGCCGCATAACAGGACAAGGTCTGAAAATCAACGTATAGCCAGTCAAAAGGTTCGCCCTTCACCTCTTTATATTGCATCCGGAAGTCCACTTCGCCGTAATAGTCGCCTGCCAGATCGATGACAAACGAACCGTCTTCCTCTTCAAAGAGGTATCTCAGGTCACTGGAATCCATCCAGACGGCTCCGTCCGGATGGAGCAACGACTTGATACGACGGAAGAAAAGAGGCATGTTCTCCAGCCTGCCGATGATGCCCGATCCGTTCATCAGCATCAGTATGGTGTCGTAGGCACCACAGAAGCGGTCATCGAACAGGTCGGCTTGCCGCACCTGCTTCACACCCCGCTGACGCATCACTTCGACTGCCAAGGGAGAGATGTCGATGGCCTCCACCTCCTTGCCGGCTGCCTGCAGAGCCAGGGTATGACACCCGCTACCGGCACCTACATCCAATATACGGCCTTCTGCCCGGTCCAGAGCAATCCGCTCCAGCAACGGCATCTGGCTGTAGGTACGGAAAAGCTCCTTCACGGGTATCTCGTCTTCATCGAACTGCGATGAGAACACCCGCAGGCGGGAGGCATGTCCCCGAGCCAGGTAGTCGGCCATAGCAGCCCCCATCGGGTCACGGTCGGGTGTCAGCAACTTCACTTCCTTCATGTGGCCTCCCTTCACTTCGATTTATGGCGGTTGGCCCGTTTACGCCGGATTTCTGCCTTCATCTTGGCAGCTCCGGAACCATGAAGCCCGGTGATATAGGTTTTCTTTTTCGCTTTGGTCTTCACCTTGTTCTCTTCCTTGGGACGCTCCTTCTTACCCTTGAAGACGATACCTCCCATCATAGCCTCTTCGATGCTCATGTCATTCAGGTTATGCGTTTCTTACTGTGTTATCTGTAGTGCCTCCTCAATCCTTGACCGAAACCTGTACAATCTCACCGATGTATGTACGCGGCATACCTTCGATAGCAGCCGGTGCCTCCATCTTCTTGCACTGCAATACGACGCTCGGTTCGTTCATGCCGTTCGGATAGAAACGGACGGTATAGGTATCGGCCTTCTCCAACGGTGCATACGCCTGCTCGGGCGACAGGATGGTAAATACCACCGGCTTGCCGGCTACCTTACCCAGCGAACCACCTGCATTGGCAGTCAGTGTGGTCATGTTGAAGGGTTCGTCACCTATCACAATCACCAGCTTGCCGGCTGCGGTCTGAATCAGGTCGGCAGAAAGTGCAGCAGCATCCACAATGTGATAGCCGGCAGATTGTGCAGCCACCGGTTGCACAGGAGCGGCCTGAGGTGCTTGAACTGCCTGAGGTGCCTGGACAGGAGCGGCCGGCTGTACGGTCTGTGCCTGCTGAGCCTCTACCGTCACCGCATTCTTCGGTGCAATCACCATCGTGCCCGAATTGACAATCGATTTTTCCGGTTCCTTTACAGCATCCGGAGCGGACACTTCTGCCGTCTGGGCAGGAGCGGACTTCGCCGCACTCAACGCATCGGCGACCTCCAGACAGAGGGCATCCACAAAGTCCACCGTCTTTCTGCGCCATTTGGCCAATCCCCATACCAGCTTGGTCTGCGTCTTGTTCAACGCATACTTGTCTACAATCCACTCCTCGGCTGTATACTTTTCCTTGCCCTCACGATAGACATAACGTATCTTGCCCACTTCCAGACGGCACTTTTCGGGAGCGCAGTTCACCGTCAGTTGATACAGGATGCGGGTACGGTCCAGCGAAAGGGCCGTCGAAGAGAAGACAATCCACTCATCACCCATACCTACCAGCAACCCGTTCTCGGGTTCTGTCAGGAGGATGCGGCTGGTATTATCATTCTTCTTCAACCGGGCATCCATCCACTGCTGCATCCGCTCGAAGATTTCCTGTTGGTCCATGCCCGGAATGCTGAAATCTTTTGCAAAAAGCACCTTTCCGTCGACTTCGGGGACGGCACCTGCCAAATATTTACTATCATCCTTCACCTCTTGTGCATACATCCCGGCCACCACGATAAGGGCCATCCATGTCATAAAGAGTCGTTTCATTGTCTTCATATCCATCTGTTTTTCTATGTTATTTTGAAATATCCTTTTGAGGTCTTCCTTGGCCGGGAAAGGAAGCGGTCTGATTATCCGATTCTTTTCCCTCCAAATATCGTGCAATATTACAAAAAAAGCCACACAAAGGAGTTCTACAGGCTGTTATTTTATGCAAAAGAGCTCGTATGTCCAACCATTTTCCCTCCACAGACAATACAAAAAAAGAGAAGGCCGGCATCTATCCTTTGACAGACACCGGTCCTCTCTGTGTCGGCAGCAGACGGGCGGCTTCATCAAGCCTGTTCTTCGGCAGCAGCCTCAGCCTCTTCTTCAAAGTCGGTCAGTCCACTGGCAACCAGCAGATTGTACCACGAAATAAGTTTCTTGATATCGTTGTTGCGCACACGGTCGCGGTCGAATGTGGGCAGCACCTCGGCCAGGTAGTTACGCAACTCGTCGGGAGTAGCCTTCTTCAGGTCCATGGCGACAGCCGCACCGTTCTCTTTCTTCTTCATCGCAGCCAACACCTCACGCAAAGGCACATCTTCGTCGTCGGTATACATGGCGATGTCGCCCAAAGAGATAATCTTATCATTTCCATAAGCAGGCTGACGTTTCTTGTCAATCAGGGACTCCACAATCAGCATATTCTTACCTTGAGAAATGAGTTTATACAATCCGGGTTTACCGGATATAGACAAAATTGTCTTCAGCATAGTTGTTTCTTTAATTTAGTGATACAATGAATCATTTTATAAAAATGCGGGGCAAAGGTAGTCAATATTTTCAGACAGCGAAGAAATTAATCCGAAAACCTGCGGAATTAACGGAGTTTTATCATCATTTACCACCGTAAAGTGGGCATACTTCCGTTTGTCTTCGTCATCCAACTGGCTCCGCACCCTGCTCTCTACCGCCTCACGGGGCGCGTTGTCACGCAACGTGGCACGGGCTATCCGCAACTCCAACGGCGCATCGACCATCACCACCACATCCACTTCGTCCAGAAAACCGGCCTCTACCAGAATGGCAGACTCAAATGCCACGAATGGAGCGTGCGCCGCCTCCACCCACCTACGCAAATCGGCCCGTACGGCCGGATGCACAATGCCGTTCACCCGGCGGGCCTGTTCGGGGCCTGCGAAGAGATAGGCAGCCAGCAACGGCTTGTTCAGCACACCGTCGGCATAAACCTCGGGACCCAACAGCTCCGTCAGCCCGGTGCGGATAGAGGCATCGGCCAACATGAGATGCTTCGTTTCCGTATCGGCCACATAGACCGGCACCCCCATCACCTCCAGCAGATGACAGACTATGCTCTTGCCACTGCCGATGCCACCGGTTATACCTATTCTAATTGGCTTCATGGGTAGACAACTGCTCAATCAGGAAATCCACCTGAGGCGGATTGAAACGAATATGGCTCACTCCTTTGGGCTGGTTCTTCAACTGTACGGTGTATTTGTCCGATCCCAGCCGCAGCAGCTCCTCGTAAGAGACCACCAGATGAAAGTCGTCTGCGGTGACCTGACGAAAATGACCCATACCTACCTGAAAGGTCACTTGTACCTTCGAGGGGAAGGCACGCAGCACCTTGCCTGCCGGGAAATTGACTCCCTGCAACGGCACCTCTACCGTTTTCTCCGTATAGATATCCACCGGCAATTCCAGCTGGATGGAGGCCGGCACAAACTTCACCCCTTTGGGCATGGCTAACGGTATCTGCCGGCGAAGCGTGTCCGAGATTTCCTCCACCCTCAACGGCTGCGTATAGGCGGCCATCAAGGTATCGAGTATCTCCTCGGAGGCATACACCAACACGGAGTCCGGCGTAAAGATGGTATCGGACAGGTAATACTGCCGTCCGGCACTGAGCTTGCCCCTCAGCCGGACAGGCACCCGCTTGGAAACACCGGTAGAATAGAAATACTCCAGCGTATCAGGTTTGACAGAGAGCAGGCGGGTCGATGCATTCAGCTGGCTCAGAATCTTCTTTTCATACTGCGAGGCCACCTCGCGCACACAATGGTTCCGGCTTCTGTTTTCCGAGAAGTCTATCGTCACCGGATAGAAGCTCTTGCCCAACATATAGTTGAGGAGCACAGTTCCCTTGTCCTTCACCTTGACACGGATTTCGGAGACCGGTTCGGAGGTGATGACGACATTGTCCGGCACCCCTTTCAGCTTCACCGGTATGGTGAACTCCGTCTCATAGTCGTTGTTGAGCGTCTGCAACAACCAGAATCCGCCAGCCACCACAAAGAAAAACAAAAAAATAAAGAACTCTCTGCTGTTTTCACTGAGCAGAAAGTCCTTTACCTTTCCAGCTATCTGCAGATAGCGATGCTTTACACTCCTACGATTAATCATAGGCCTTGTCCTTATTTATTTAGCAGCCTGGTTGCTGTTTGCATCGGCAGCAGCTGCAAAAATGGAATTCTTGTCCACACGAATCTTTACGTTGGAGGCGATTTCCACTACGACATCGTTGTCATTGATTTCCTTTACTACCGCATGAATACCACCGGCTGTGATTACCTTTTGATTGACCTGAAGCGTTTTACGAAAATTGGCGATTTCCTTCTGTTTCTTGTTCTGCGGACGAATCATGAAGAAATACATGATGGCAAACATGGCAACCAGCATCAATATCATGCTCATACCGCCGCCATTAGGATTCGCACCCGGCGCTTGCAGGAGAAAAAGTGTCATTACATTCATAATATACTTGTTTTAAATGATGAGTCTATTCATTAGTTTTTTGTCAGTTTTCCCTCTTTCTTCAGCACATTGACGATACCATCCAACGTACCGTTTACAAAGCTGCCGCTCTTGGCTGTGCTGTACACCTTGGCAATGTCTACGTACTCATTCAACGAGACACTGACCGGAATGTTCGGGAAGCTCAGGATTTCAGCCAGGGCACATTGCATGACGATGACATCCATGAAAGCGACCCGCTCCAAATCCCAGTTGCGTGTATTTTCGCTAATCAGATGGCGGTAATAGTCGCAGTTCAGGATGGTTCTACGGAACAGCCGACGGGCAAATTCACGGTCTTCATCATCCTTGAATTCGGGCAGCAGTTCCTGATTGGCGCCGTTCTTCTCATCAAAACGTTTGATAGTCTTCAGCACAAAGGTGTCAACAATCTCCTTGTCGTCGTTCCAATAGAGACTTTGGTCCTCCAGCAACATATCCAAGTCATCGTTGTTGAAGATGAAATTCTTATAAAGCTTTCTCCACAGTTCGCGGTCGGCCTCATAGGATTTCTCTTCGGCTGCCATATATTCCTTATATATATCGGAAGCTACAATTTTATCGTACATGCCTTTCACGAAATCCTCGTCATTGGCCCATGTCCGCTTTTGATTGGCTATGAAATCGGTCAGCTGCTTGTTCACCTCCAGTTGGGCGATGAAGCGGTTTTCCACAAATTTCATATTAGGCGATAACTCTTCCGGCGAGGGAGCCAGCTTCGCCTTACCCGCATCAATGCGTTTCTGGGCATAGGATGTGATGGCAATCATCAGCATCAGCAGGTAGTTGTACAAGTCGTAGGCCTTAGAGAGGCTAAAGAACAACTCTTTCTCAGCTGCATCCAAGTTTTTACTACCATTCTGATAGTAAGCATACACAATCTGTATAATTTTTAGACGAATAAGGATTCTGTTTATCATACTTCAAGTCGATGTATTATTTTTCGAGTTGCAAAAGTAGGCATTTTTAATGAGTTTACGCAAATAAATCACATTTTTTAATGCTGTAATCGAATATCTGCCCTTTTTCTTTTGACAGTTTAAAAAAAATCATCAATTTTGAAGCCGATTATAACCCAAGGGGAGTCCGACGGGACCTGTTTCCCAGCAGGAGTCACACCGTCCTTTCCCCGCAAACGAAGGAACTAAAGACATGGAAGAATTTAAAAAGAAAAATGGCACAGATGTAAATGATAAGGAAATCATCTTTTCCCAATCCATCAAGGCCGGCAAACGCATCTACTACTTAGATGTCAAGAAAAACAGGAAGGATGAAATGTTCCTTGCCATCACTGAAAGCAAGAAAATAGTGACGGGAGAAGACGACCAGCAGGTCAGCTTTGAGAAGCACAAGATTTTCCTATACAGAGAAGACTTCGAGAAATTCATCAACGGTCTGATGCAGGCAGTGCACTACATTGAAAACGAGCAAGGCCCTTACGTGAAGCCCGCCTACAAAGAGAAGAGTGAGGAGGAGGAAGCCCCCAGCCATACCACCGAAGGCTCGTTTGGCTCGTCCACAGAGGAAGAAATCAAGCTTGACATTGATTTTTGAGGCAAAAACATTTGAAAATTACAAAATAAGGCGTACCTTTGCGCCGCTTTTTTGCAGCATAGTACGGGAAAACCGTATCGTGTGATGGTGAATTAAGCAACAAACTACTTAATTTAGAGTAACACAAAAATCAAAAAAAATGAAATCAATTGAAGTAAAAGGAACTGCAAGAACCATTGCAGAACGCTCTTCTGAGCAAGCCAGAGCCTTGAAGGCCATTCGTAAGAACAACGGTGTACCCTGCGTATTGTACGGAGGTGGTGAGAACATTCACTTCACTGTACCCGCAGACGGTCTGCGTAACCTCGTTTACACTCCGCACATCTATGTAGTTGACCTGATTATCGATGGCAAGAAGATAAACGCCATCATGAAGGACATCCAGTTCCACCCTGTAAAGGATACCATCCTGCACGTTGACTTCTATCAGATTGACGAGAACAAGCCCATCGTCATGGAAGTTCCCGTACAGCTGGAAGGTCTGGCAGAAGGTGTGAAGGCCGGTGGTAAGCTGGCACTGCAAATGCGCAAGCTGAAAGTGAAAGCTCTGTACAACGTGATTCCCGAGAAGCTGGTCATCAACGTATCTCACCTGGGTCTGGGCAAGACGGTGAAGGTGAACGAACTGAATTTCGAAGGACTGGAGCTGCTGAACGCCAAGGAAGCTGTGGTATGCGCCGTTAAGCTGACTCGTGCCGCCAGAGGTGCTCAGGCTGCTAACAGTTAATCAGCCCTTGCATAAGCAAGATATCCGAAGACGCGGATTAGCGCAGCGCAACGCAGATTCTCTATCAGACAATCGGCGGAGCTGCGATAATCCGCGTCTTGCATTAGCCATCGGCAAACCTCTTTAACTCGAACCCATACAAACAGAAAGGAAATGAAATTCTTAATAGTAGGATTGGGAAATATCGGTCCCGAATACCATGAGACCCGTCACAACATCGGATTCATGACCGTAGATGCGCTGGCCCGCCAGGAGGGAGCCACCTTCAAAGACGGACGGTACGGATTCACCACGACCCTCTCCATCAAAGGCAGACAACTGCTGCTGCTCAAGCCTTCGACCTATATGAACTTAAGCGGCAATGCCGTCAGATATTGGATGCAGAAGGAGAACATCCCTTTGGAGAACCTCCTCATTGTAGTGGATGATCTGGCTCTCCCCTTCGGCACCCTACGCCTGAAAGGGAAAGGAAGCGATGCCGGCCACAACGGCCTGAAGCACATTGCAGCTACGCTGGGCACCCAGGAATATGCCCGCCTCCGCTTTGGCATCGGCAACGACTTTCCGAGGGGCGGACAGATTGACTACGTGCTGGGACACTTCAGCGAAGAAGACTGGAAGACGATGGACGAACGGCTGCAGACTGCCGGCGAAATCATCAAGAGCTTCTGTCTGGCCGGTATCGACCGCACGATGAACGCATACAACAAAAAGTAACAGAACCATTTATTCAAACAATCGTACAGTGAGTGAAGCAAGAATAGACAAATGGATGTGGGCCGTACGCATTTTCAAGACCCGCACCATCGCTGCCGAAGCCTGCAAGAAGGGGCGCATCAGCATCAACGGGGCATTGGCCAAAGCGGCCCGCTCGGTCAAACCGGGCGACATCATCGACGTACGCAAACCGCCTGTCACCTACTCCTTCAAGGTACTGCAGCCCATCGAGAAACGGGTAGGAGCCAAACTGGTGCCCGAGATGATGGAGAACGTCACCCGACCCGACCAATATGAACTGCTGGAGATGAGTCGCATCAGCGGCTTTGTCAATCGGGCCAAGGGAACCGGACGTCCTACGAAGAAAGACCGCCGGAACCTTGAAGAGTTTACCACGCCGGAGTTTATGGACGACTTTGACTTTGATTTCGATTTTGAAGACGACGAGGCAGACGAATGACAACGTCTGCCAGCCAAATGACAATATAATAATATGGAAGAAAGTAAAACCATCAAGTGGGGATTTATAGGTTGCGGTGAGGTCACCAAGTACAAAAGCGGACCTGCCTTCCAGAAAATCACCAATTCGGAAGTGGTGGCCGTCATGAGCCGCAACGAGGAGAAAGCCAGAACCTATGCACAAGAACGGGGCATCGCCCGCTGGTACAACGATGCCCAGGCGCTGATTGACGACGAAGAGGTCAATGCGATCTACATTGCCACTCCCCCTTCCTCACACGCCACGTATGCCATCATGGCTATGAAGGCAGGCAAGCCCGTCTACATCGAGAAGCCGATGGCCGTCACTTACGAAGAGTGCTGCCGCATCAACCGTGTGTCGCAAGAGACAGGCGTCCCCTGCTTTGTCGCCTACTATCGCCGCTACCTGCCCTACTTCCAGAAGGTGAAAGAGCTGGTAGAGAGCGGAGCCGTAGGCAACGTCATCAACATACAGATACGCTTTGCCCAGCCTCCACGCGCCTTGGACTATAACAAGAGCAACCTGCCCTGGCGCGTACAGCCCGACATTGCCGGTGGAGGTTATTTTTACGATTTGGCTCCACATCAGATTGATTTGCTACAGGAGATATTCGGTTGCATTCTGGAGGCTAACGGCTACAAAAGCAATCGGGGCGGACTCTATCCGGCCGAAGACACGCTGAGTGCCTGCTTTCAATTCGACAACGGACTGGTAGGCAGCGGCTCGTGGTGCTTTGTAGCCCACGACTCAGCACGCGAAGACCGCATCGAGATTATCGGAGACAAAGGCATGATCTGCTTCTCCGTCTTCACCTACGACCCGATAGCCCTGCACACAGAGAGGGGGCGTGAGGAGATTCACGTTGAAAACCCCGTCTACCTGCAGCAGCCCCTTATCCAGGCGGTAGTAGACCACCTCTTGGGCCAGTCGATATGTACCTGCGACGGCGAAAGCGCCACCCTCACCAACTGGGTGATGGATAAGATTCTGGGCAAACTATAGTCTCCTGCCCACATTGTCAAACCACTCCAAAATCCAATCCTCATCATGCATCACGCCCCCATTATCAAGCCCTCTCCGTTAGCCTCCCTGTTTCCCATCCTCTTTCTGGTGGGAATGTTGTTTGCCACCATCCACACCTTTGGCAGCGATGCGCTTAGTGGAGGCAGTCAGGTAGCCCTCCTCACCACCAGTGCTCTCTGCGTCTTCATCGGCATGACCTTCTATCACGTGCCATGGCAGACATTCGAGAAGGCCATGGTCAAGAACATTGCAGGCGTGGCTACAGCCATCATCATCTTGCTGATTATCGGCTCGCTTAGCGGGGCATGGATGATTAGTGGAGTCGTCCCCACCCTCATCTATTACGGCATGCAGATTATCCATCCCGACTTTTTCCTTACCTGCACTTGCCTCATCTGTGCGCTGGTGTCGGTGATGACAGGCAGTTCCTGGACCACCATCGCCACCATCGGCATCGCCCTGCTGGGTATCGGAAGGGCCCAAGGCTTTCACGAAGGATGGATTGCAGGTGCCATCATCTCCGGTGCCTACTTCGGTGACAAGATATCTCCGCTGTCCGACACCACCGTACTGGCCTCCTCCACTACCCACACTCCCCTGTTCACCCATATCCGCTACATGCTGATTACCACCATACCGTCACTCGTCATTGCCCTGGTATTGTTCACTATCATCGGACTGACCTGCGAGACCAGCGACACACGCCACATCACCGAGTTTGCCGGAGCATTGAGCGAGAAATTTGTCATCACCCCTTGGCTGCTGATTGTACCGGTTGTCACGGGCTTTCTGATTGCCTATCGCGTACCTTCCATCTTCCTCTCCACCATGCTGGCCGGCATCTTTGCACTACTCTTCCAGCCCACCTTGCTGCACGAGATTGCCGGGAGCGAGAACATCTTTCGAGGTGCCATGATCAGCCTGTATGGCAGCACCAGCCTGCACACCGACAACGAGATACTGACCGAACTGATTGCGACCCGAGGGATGTCAGGGATGCTGGATACCGTCTGGCTGATTCTTTGTGCCATGTGCTTTGGCGGCACCATGACAGCCGGAG
>SAMEA3663248__coassemble_472_pt1 | contig 14727 bp, 12 predicted proteins | sample SAMEA3663248__metabat2_low_PE_023 | metagenome-assembled genome bin SAMEA3663248 (sample SAMEA3663248) | pig gut metagenome | biome: pig gut; feature: pig-associated habitat; material: faeces | place: China | collected 2013
AACTTTAAAACAAACACAGGAAAAAGGATAGCTTATAATCGCTTTATTTTAGATTGGTAGTAGATTATTACAGTTATGTATTTTATATCGCAAAGAAAAATAGTAGTTAAGTTTAACCCTAGGGAACCTCTGATTTTATCCGCACTACCATGCGGGTTCCGGATATGAGTGGAAAGCAACAAACAGATTTAGTAAACAACCCAATCAGAATTAAAAAATGGCAACAAAATCAAGCATACATATCAAGCCTTGCAACGTGGCATCAAGCGAGGCTCATAACCGGAGAACTGCCGAGTATATGCGCAACATCGGAAAGTCCAAGGTATATGTGGTATCCGAACTCTCTGCGAATAACGAGCAGTGGATAAATCTGAATTTCGGCAATCCCGAATTGCAGGCACACTATGAGGACATCAAACGGATGGTCAAGGAAAAGACTGGTCGTGCCATGCAGGAAAAGGAGCGTGAGCGCAAAGGGAAGAACGGCAAGATTATCAAAGTGGCAGGATGTTCACCCATACGTGAGGGAGTGTTGCTCGTCAGACCGGACACGACACTGGCAGATGTGCATAAGTTTGGCGAGGAGTGCCAAAGACGCTGGGGCATCACACCGCTCCAAATCTTCCTGCACAAAGATGAAGGACATTGGCTGAACGGACAGCCTGACCCGGAGGACAGGGAGAGTTTCAAGGTAGGTGAAAGGTGGTTTAAGCCGAATTACCATGCGCATATCGTATTCGACTGGATGAACCACGATACAGGCAAGAGCCGCAAGCTTAATGACGATGACATGATGCAGATGCAGACCTTGGCATCCGACATCCTTCTGATGGAGCGTGGAAAGTCAAAAGCCGTAACAGGCAAAGAACATCTGGAACGGAACGACTTCATCATTGAGAAACAGAAAGCCGAACTGCAACGTATAGAAGCCATAAAGCGGCATAAGGAACAGCAGGTAAACCTTGCCGAACAGGAACTCAGACAGGTAAAATCGGAGATACGCACGGACAAGCTCAAAAGCGCGGCTACCGATGCTGCCACGGTTATAGCAAGCGGAGTGGGTTCTCTTTTCGGCAGCGGGAAAATGAAGAAACTGGAGCAGTCCAATGACGAATTGCGTCAGGAAATTGCCAAACGGGACAAGGGAATTGATGACTTGAAAGCCCAAATGCAGCGTATGCAGGAACAGCACGGCAATCAGATACGCAACCTGCAAGGAATACACAACCAGGAACTTGAAGCCAAAGACAAGGAAATATCACGGCTGAATACCTTGCTTGAAAAGGCTTTCAAGTGGTTTCCGATGCTTAAAGAGATGTTGAGAGTAGAAAAGTTGTGCGCTGCCATAGGCTTTACCAAAGAAATGATAGAGAGCCTCCTGACAAAGAAAGAGGCTATCAGATGCAACGGCAGGATTTATTCTGAAGAACACAGACGGAAGTTTGACATCAGGAATGATATTTTCAAAGTAGAAAAGAATCCGACCGATGACAGCAAACTGGTACTGACCATAAACAGACAACCGATTAGCGAATGGTTCAAGGAACAATGGGAGAAATTTCGGCAAGGTTTACGACAGTCTACGGAAGAACCAAGAAAAAGTAGAGGATTTAGGATTTAATTCAATAGTATTTGATTGGATTTCAATAAAATTCTGTATTTTTGCAGATGGATAGAGGCAATTCTTTCCAAGACATAAGAAAAAAGAAGAAGCGTTATGCTTATCTTGTACTTGAAAACGTAGGAAATTTTCAAATTAGATGCAAGGATAGCATAGTGGTTCTCACGCTATAGCGTGGGCTGCTATTGTTACATCTGCATCTATGGTTTCCTACGACCTTCAAGTTAAGACGTAGCATAGTTGGCTCACGTTTTCTGCTATTATTAACATCTTGACAGGGTCAATCAAGAACATAACAGTCAGAATATGAATAAACTTATCACTTCATTTCTGTTCATCACAGTTTTTCTATTATCAGCTTGCAGTGATGATGAGCCCCAAGATTCGGTCAAAGAGATTAGAATGCTGGTTTCAGCAGAAACAGGCGTAATGTATGCATGGGGCGACGACAAAAAGGAGAATCCCATAGAGTGCATGCTCGTCAAGACGGAAGGTGATTCCGAAGAATGGCAACCTCTCGGATTCAACAGCATTGAGGGCTTTACTTACATAAAAGGACACGAATACTATCTATCGGTAAAGCGGACAATTCTCGCCAATCCACCTGCGGATGGTTCCGACCGTACGTATTCGCTTATCCGTATTCTCAAAGACAGACTTGTGACAGAACCGGAAATTCCGGTCGATGAGGAGATAACATCCGAAGAAGATATTGAATATCAAGATTTGTGTCCTTTTGAGAAATATGCCATCAGCAAGGGGTATATTGTTGATGAGAATGGTAAAATAGTCTATGACGATGGGTATGATTCAATGCTGCCATCCTACAGTTCAGCGCGTATATGGCTGGAAGATGTCCTTGACAAAGAAGACCCGAATTGGGTGAAATTTGAGTCCGTGCCTTACATGGCTATTTATTCGTTTGTTCTGTCTCCGTTTACAGATGAAATTCGTTTGGTACGCAACGAATCACACGGTCCGATGTTCAAAGATGTTGTACCCGAAGATGAGTTTACCCACATTACACAATCCATGCAGTCCGGCGAAGAAGTTCGTTACGCACTCATCCTTGCTAATATTTATAAAAAGGGACTTCAAAAGGTGGAATTTACCATAAAAAAACAATAACACATAGTCATGATGAATAAACTTATTGCTCCCTTTTTTATTATCATCAGTCTATTTATCACAGCGTGTAACAGTGATAATAACGAAAATGAACCAATGTCCCCATTCAGCCTTGAAAAGACCTATTATGAAGTAAGATTGTGGCGCAGCATCACTGAGATTCCCATTACCAATGGAAGTGGCGACATCAGCCTGTCCGTAGCGGACGAAACGATAATAGAAGCCAACAAGGTTCAGAATGAAGGGGGAAGTACCTATGTTGCCTTGCAAGGCAAACAGAAAGGAACCACTACGCTTACTCTGACGGACAATGTGACAGGCGACAAGGAAACAGTCGAAGTGAAAGTCACAGACTGCTACATTGCATACGGCATTGCTGAAAGCAATCATCCCACGCTGACTTCAAACCTTATGCTCTATCTGGTTAACAATAAAGCGCGGGATTGCTATTTTTTTACAATGGACAACATGCGGCACCAATTGAATAATACACCGCTTGCCGAAGGCACTTATGAGTTCTTTGTCAAGCAGAATGGAGAGGAAACAGTTCCTTATTTGCGTCTGAGTTATTCAGCCGATCCATCCGGAAACTTTGCACAAAATGCTCCAATGGAAATCCACGACTTCGCCCTGTCGTTCAGTGATTCTCAAGCAGTACTGGAAATTATCAAAAGCTATTTGGATGTGGATTGGGTGGAACTTATCAGCAATGCCACGACAAAAAGCGTTCCCCCAAGAGACTACACCATGATACTGACCGTTCCCGAAACAGACTATGAAATAATAGGAGCATTTGCAACAGCATCCATTCCTGAATACATTCTGAATTGATAATGATATATTAAGCAGATAAGCCTGCATATCATATAAAGCAAATGAAGAAAACTTGGTTGTTCTTTTCGTTTGCTTTATTTTTATCCTCTACCACAAAGATGATTAATTAAATAATACAAAAAACACCCGACTTTACATTCTTGGGTGTAAAATCGGGTGTTTGTTTTGTAAAACATTGGTTTTCAATGTTTGTTGCGGTGCGTACGGGACTCGAACCCGTGACCCCATGCGTGACAGGCATGTATTCTAACCAACTGAACTAACGCACCAAAGTATCAATGTTTATCGGCATCTCTCTCGATTGCGGTTGCAAAGGTAGACATTAATTTGGAATCTGCAATAGCTTCGGAACACTTTTTTTGCGGTTTTTTCCGTCAGAAACCCTTATAGTCTCATTGTGAGCCGGTTGGCAGACCCGGAAAAAGTGAGTGCGTACCCGGAGTACAGCCCCCCCCGAAAACAGAGGAGAAAGGCCGTCCTATATAATAATGATGGGGCGGGTAGAAACTTCTTGCTCGAAAAGTTCGCATTTTAGCTATAAATCGTTATTTTTGCGCCTTCAAAACAAAAATGCTGTAAGAAAATTATAATTTTGAACGATAAAACAAGAAAATAGAATGATGAAAACGGCTAAACTGTTGCTCCACTGCCCCGACAGACCGGGCATACTGGCGGAAGTGACGGACTTTATTACGGTGAACAAGGGGAACATTATCTACCTGGACCAGTACGTAGACCATGTGGAGAACATCTTCTTCATGCGCATCGAGTGGGAACTGCAGGATTTCCTGATTCCACAGGAGAAGATTGACGACTACTTCGCCACACTCTATGCACAGAAGTACGACATGAGCTTCCGCCTCTACTTCTCGGACAAGAAACCGAGGATGGCCATCTTCGTCTCCAAAATGTCGCACTGCCTGTTCGACCTGCTGGCACGCTACACAGCCGGCGAATGGAACGTGGAGATTCCGCTCATCATCAGCAACCACCCCGACCTGCAGCACGTGGCCCAGCGGTTCGGCATCCCCTTCTACCTCTTCCCCATCACCAAGGAGACAAAGGAGGAGCAGGAACGGCTGGAGATGGAGCTGCTGGCCAAGCACCACGTGAACTTCATCGTGCTGGCACGCTACATGCAGGTGATTTCCGAACGGATGATCAATGCCTACCCCAACCGCATCATCAACATACACCACTCCTTCCTGCCCGCATTCGTAGGAGCCAAGCCCTATCACGCAGCCTTCGAGCGCGGCGTGAAGATTATCGGTGCAACCAGCCACTACGTGACCACCGAACTGGATGCAGGCCCCATCATCGAACAGGATGTGGTGCGCATCACGCACAAGGACACGGTGCAGGACCTGGTGAACAAGGGCAAGGACCTGGAGAAAATCGTCCTGTCGCGTGCCGTGCAGAAGCACATCGAGCGCAAGGTGCTGGCCTACAAGAACAAGACCGTGATTTTCAGTTGACGAGCTACGAGTTACGAGGGATGATGATATAGTTTTTTATCTTAATATCTATATAGATGAATATTGCAATCCTGAAATACAATGCCGGCAATATAAGGTCGGTGGATTACGCCCTGCGCCGGCTGGGTGTGGAGGCGGAAATCACTGCGGACCCCGAGCGACTGCGCAGTGCGGACAAGGTGATATTTCCCGGTGTGGGCGAGGCTGCCACCACCATGGAGTTCCTGCAACGCAACGGCATGGACCGCCTCATCAAAGGGCTGCGCCAGCCCCTGCTGGGCATCTGCCTGGGCATGCAGCTGATGTGCCGCCACTCGGAAGAGGGCAATGTAGACTGCCTGGGCATCTTTGACGCAGAGGTGAAGCGATTCGTCCCCGACGACCGGCAGCAGAAGGTGCCGCACATGGGATGGAACACCATCGACCAGACACGCAGCCCGCTGTTCGCCGGATTCGGCAAGGAGGAGTTCGTCTACTTCGTCCACAGCTTCTACGTGCCCGTCAACGAGCATACGGCCGCCGTCACAGACTACATCCACCCCTTCAGCGCAGCACTCCACAAGGACAACTTCTACGCCACCCAGTTCCATCCGGAGAAGAGCGGCAGCGTGGGCGAACGCATCCTGAAGAACTTTCTGGAGCTGTGACAAGACAGAGGATAAACGAGAGAACAAATTTGACAGAACAACAGAGAGGAGGACAACGGATATATGATAGAACTGATTCCCGCCATCGACATCATCGACGGCAAGTGCGTGCGCCTGTCGCAAGGCGACTACGAGAGCAAGAAAGTGTACAACGAGAACCCCCTGGAGGTGGCCCGCCAGCTGGAGGCACACGGCATACGCCGGCTGCACGTGGTAGACCTGGACGGAGCGGCCTCGCACCACGTGGTAAACTACCGCACACTGGAGCAGATAGCCTCGCACACGCAGCTGGTCATAGACTTCGGCGGCGGGGTGAAGAGCGACGAAGACCTGAAGATAGCCTTCGAAAGCGGCGCACAGATGGTGACAGGAGGCAGCGTCGCCGTGACAGACCCTGCCCGCTTCGGCAGCTGGATTGACCGCTACGGCCCGGAACGCATCATCCTGGGGGCCGACGTCAAGGAAGGCACGATAGCCGTACACGGCTGGAAGGAAGAGAGTGCCTGCCAGCTCTTCCCCTTCCTGGAGAGATACCGGGAGAGGGGCATCCGCAAGGTCATCTGCACGGACATAGGCTGCGACGGCATGTTGCAGGGACCCTCCATACAGCTGTACGAGGAGATACGTCGCCAGCAGCCCCAGCTCTACCTGATAGCCAGCGGCGGCGTCAGCTGCGCCCAGGACATCCGCCGGCTGGAGCAGTCGGGCGTGCCGGCCGTCATCTTCGGCAAAGCACTGTACGAGGGACACATCACCCTCAAGCAGCTGGAAGAGATGGCCGCAAGTTAAAAAACGACCGCGGAAACAAGAATCCCCTTTCTGACAAAAAAGAGAGACCTATATGTTAGCAAAACGAATCATCCCCTGTCTGGACATCAAGGACGGACAGACTGTAAAAGGTACCAACTTCGTGAACCTGCGGCAGGCAGGCGACCCCGTGGAACTGGCCCGGGCTTACAGCCGGCTGGGGGCCGACGAACTGGTGTTCCTGGACATCACCGCCAGCTTCGAGGGGCGGAAGACCTTCACCGAACTGGTGAAACGCATTGCCGCCAACATCAGCATCCCCTTCACCGTAGGAGGGGGCATACACGAACTGAGCGATGTGGCACGGCTGCTGGAGGCAGGAGCCGACAAGATTTCCATCAACTCGGCCGCCATCCGCCGGCCGCAGCTGATTGACGAGATAGCCGCCCACTTCGGGTCGCAAGTGTGCGTGCTGGCCGTAGACGCCCGCTACACACCGGCAGACGACAACTGGAAATGCTACCTCAACGGCGGACGGGTGGAGACGCAACGCCACCTCTTCAGCTGGACGCACGAGGCACAGGAACGGGGAGCCGGCGAGGTGCTGTTCACCAGCATGAACCACGACGGTGTGAAGAACGGATACGCCAACGAGGCACTGGCCACCCTGGCCGACAACCTCTCCATCCCCATCATCGCATCAGGCGGTGCCGGATGCAAAGAGCACTTCCGCGACGTCTTCATCAAGGGAAAAGCAGATGCTGCACTGGCCGCCAGCGTTTTTCACTTCGGAGAAATTAGTATTCCCGAATTAAAATCGTATCTTTGCGACCAAGGAATCGCCATCCGGCTGTAAAGGGGTGAAAGAAGCCCCTCCGCCACCGGACAGGGAGGCCTTTGAAAAGAGTAAAAACAAGATTTTGGAAAACAATAAAACAAAGATAACAATGACACTGGATTTTGAGAAAACGAACGGGCTCGTCCCCGCCATCATACAGGATGCCGACACGGCCAAAGTGCTGATGCTGGGCTACATGAACGAGGAGGCCTACCGGAAGACGCTGGAAACCGGCCGAGTAACCTTCTACAGCCGCAGCCGCCACTGCCTCTGGACCAAGGGGGAGACCAGCGGACACTTTCTGGAAGTGGTCTCCATGAAGGAAGATTGCGACCAGGACACCTTGCTGATACAGGTGCATCCCGCAGGGCCGGTGTGCCACACGGGCACAGACACCTGCTGGGGAGAAAAGAACGAACAGCCGGTGATGTTCCTGAAGCAGTTGCAGGACTTCATCGACCGGCGTCACCGGGAGATGCCCGAAGGCTCGTACACCACCTCCCTCTTCCGGTCGGGCATGAACAAGATGGCACAGAAGGTGGGCGAAGAGGCCGTAGAGACCATCATCGAGGCTACCGGAGGGACAGACGACAGGCTGATTTACGAAGGGGCCGACCTGCTCTATCACCTCATCGTGCTGCTCACAGCCAAAGGATACCGCATTGAGGACCTGGCACGCGAGCTGCAGGAACGGCACAGCGATACCTGGAAGAAACATTAACCATACGAAGGAGGAAACGGCAAGATGGACGGAGCACTGATACAATACACGGGCGTGGATATCTGCCAGCAGGAAGTGTGCGTGCTGGAAGGGGTGAACCTGGAGCTGCAGGGCGGAGAGTTTGTGTACCTCATCGGCAAGGTGGGTACAGGAAAGACTTCCCTGCTGAAGACCCTCTACGGCGAACTGGACATAGCCGCCGGCGAAGCCCAGGTGCTGGGCTACGACCTGCAACGTATCAGGCAGAAGCACATCCCCGCCTTGCGACGGAGGCTGGGAATCGTCTTCCAAGACTTCCAGCTGCTGACCGACCGCAGCGTATATGCCAACCTGGAATTCGTACTGAAAGCCACCGGATGGACCAACCGGACAGAGATAGCCGAACGGATTGAAGAGGTACTGCGGCTGGTGGGGATGGAGAACAAGGGTTACAAACTGCCCAACGAGCTGTCGGGCGGCGAACAGCAGCGCATCGTCATCGCACGGGCCGTGCTCAACTCGCCGGACATCATTCTGGCCGACGAGCCTACCGGCAACCTCGACGTAGAGACCGGACGGAGCATCACCTGCCTGCTGCACGACATCAGCCGCAGCGGCGCACTGGTGGTGATGACCACGCACAACCTGCAGCTGATTAACGAATTTCCCGGCAGGGTGTTCCGCTGTGAGGAGCACCGGCTGAAGGAGGAGACGGAGGCCTGGCTGCCGGCGGAAGAAAAGTGAAAACAGAAAATAAATCAATAACAATAACTTAAAAACAGGGACAAAGATGAAAGTATTAAAGTTTGGAGGAACTTCCGTAGGTTCGGCAGGACGGATGAAGGAGGTAGCCAAATTGATTACCGAGGGCGAACGCAAGATTGTAGTGCTGTCAGCCATGTCGGGGACAACCAATACACTGGTTGAGATTTCGGACTATCTGTACAAGAAGAATCCGGAAGGTGCCAACGAAATTATCAACAAGCTGGAGAGTAAATACCGCCGCCACATCGACGAGCTGTTTGCCACGCCGGAGTATAAGACGAAAGGACTGGAACTCATCAAGTCGCACTTCAACCTGATACGCTCGTTTACAAAGGACCTCTTCACACTGTTCGAGGAGAAGGTGGTGCTGGCGCAAGGCGAACTGATATCAACCGGCATGATGAACTACTACCTGCAGGAGTGCGGCGTGAAGTCGGTACTGCTTCCCGCCCTGGAGTTCATGCGCACAGACAAGAACACCGAGCCCGACCCCGCCTACATCAAGGAGAAACTGCAGATGCAGCTGGAGTTGAATCCGGACGCCGACATCTACATCACACAGGGTTACATCTGCCGCAACGCCTACGGCGAGATTGACAACCTGCAGCGGGGCGGCAGCGACTACACAGCCTCGCTGATAGGTGCCGCCGTCCAGGCAGAAGAGATACAGATATGGACCGACATTGACGGGATGCACAACAACGACCCGCGCATCGTGGACAAGACTTCGCCCGTGCGCCACCTGCACTTTGAGGAGGCTGCCGAGCTGGCCTACTTCGGGGCAAAGATTCTGCACCCCACCTGCGTACAGCCGGCTAAGTACAACAACATCCCCGTACGCCTGCTCAACACCATGGACCCTAAAGCGCCGGGCACACTGATATCCAACGATACAGAGAAGGGTAAAATCAAGGCGGTAGCAGCCAAGGACAACATCACGGCCATCAAGATCAAGTCCAGCCGGATGCTGCTGGCCTATGGCTTCCTGCGCAAGGTGTTCGAAATCTTCGAGAGCTACCAGACCTCCATCGACATGATCTGTACGTCGGAGGTGGGTGTCTCTGTCTCCATCGACAACACCAAACACCTGAACGAAATCCTGGACGACCTGAAGAAGTACGGCACTGTGACGGTGGACAAGGACATGTGCATCATCTGCGTAGTGGGCGACCTGGAGTGGGAGAATGTAGGTTTCGAGGCAAAGGCGCTGGACGCTATGCGCGACATACCGGTACGCATGATTTCCTTCGGCGGCAGCAACTACAACATTTCCTTCCTCATCCGCGAATGCGACAAGAAGGAGGCACTGCAGTCGCTGAGCAACGCGCTGTTCCAATAATATTATAATGTAGGGGTGGTCTTGTGTGTCCACCCCTATAGCCATTGACTTAAACTTAAAACAACCGCAAAAGAAATACTCACTAAAACAAAACCAGAAAAGAGAATATTGATTATGAGAGACCCCATTTTTCCGGTCGAGAAGTTCCGGACACTGCGTACACCATTTTACTATTATGACTGCCAAACGCTGAACGAGACACTGACCTGCATCCGACAGGAAGCAGCCAAGCACGCAAACTTCGCGGTACACTATGCCGTGAAGGCCAACGCCCATCCACGTATACTGAACCTTATCTGTCAAAGCGGACTGGGAGCCGACTGTGTAAGCGGGGGCGAGATACGTGCCGCACTCCAGGCAGGATTTCCGGCAGAGAAGATTGTCTTTGCCGGTGTGGGCAAGGCCGATTGGGAGATAGAGTTGGGACTGGAAGCCGGCATCTTCTGCTTCAACGTAGAGTCTGTGCCCGAACTGGAAGTCATCAACCAACTGGCAGCCGACAAAGGCAAAGTGGCACGGGTGGCCTTCCGCATCAATCCGGATGTAGGCGCACATACCCATGCACACATCACCACCGGACTGGCAGAAAACAAGTTCGGCATCAGCATGAGAGACATGGACTACGTCATCGATCTGGCACAAGGAATGGAGCATGTACAATTTATCGGACTGCACTTCCACATCGGTTCGCAGATTCTGGAGATGGACGACTTCATCGCACTCAGCAACCGCATCAACGAGCTGCAGGACAAGCTGGAAGCACGCGACATCCAGATAGACCACATCAACGTGGGAGGCGGCCTGGGCATAGACTACCAGAAGCCTACGGAGCATCCCATACCCGACTTTGCCACCTTCTTTAATACGTACGCCTCGCATCTGCAGTTGCGTGCCAGACAGACGCTCCACTTCGAGCTGGGACGCTCGGTAGTGGCCCAATGCGGCTCGCTGATAGCCAAAGTGCTCTACGTGAAGCAAGGCACCGACAAGCAATTTGCCATTCTGGATGCAGGCATGACGGACCTCATTCGTCCCGCACTCTATCAGGCATACCACCAGACGGACAACATCACCTCCGAAGGCGAGGTGCGCAAATACGATGTGGTTGGCCCCATCTGCGAATCGTCGGACGTGTTCGGCAAGGATGTTCCCCTGAACGAAGTGAAGCGCGGTGACCTGCTGGCACTCCGTTCGGCCGGAGCCTATGGCGAAATCATGGCCTCGGGCTACAACTGCCGCGAGCTGCCGAAAGGCTATCTCTCTGACGAACTGTAAGAAACGCACCTTCCCCGGAGCGTCCCGCCTACGGGGAAGGGAGAAGCCGACCCTCTGATTTTTGACAAGTTCAACAAAAGGATATGGAACTACTGGTTTACAAAGCATCTGCCGGTTCAGGAAAAACCTTCACGCTGGCCGTAGAGTACATCCGGCATCTGATAGAGAATCCGCGTGCCTACCGCCAGATACTGGCCGTAACCTTCACAAACAAGGCCACAGCCGAGATGAAGGAGCGCATACTGACACAGCTCTACGGCATCTGGCAGGGTGACCCTGCATCGGAGGCCTACCTGAAGCGGGTGAGCGACAGCCTGCCGTTGCCGGCAGAGGAGCTGAGGCAACGTGCCGGTACGGCCTTGCTCTACATGCTGCATGACTACAGCCGCTTCAGGGTAGAAACCATTGACTCGTTCTTTCAGAGCGTGATGCGCAACCTGGCACGCGAACTGGAGTTGGCCCCCAACCTGAACATCGAGCTGGACAACACACAGGTATTGAGTGATGCCGTAGACAGTATGATAGAGAATCTGACGGCAACATCACCCGTCTTGGCCTTGCTGCTCGACTACATACAGGAACGCATCGCCAGCGACAAGCGGTGGAACGTGGCCAACGAGGTGAAGGAATTCGGACGCAACATCTTTGACGAAGGCTATATGGAACGCGGAGAAGACCTGCGTACCATATTGCGGCGGCCAGAAATTGTCAAACTATACCGCGACGTGCTGCGACAGGCTGAGATGGAAGCACTGGAACAGATGAGAGGCTTTTACGACCAGTTTGAAGGAGAGCTGGAGATGCACGGTCTGACGGCCGACGACCTCAGCGGCAAGAGCACGAGAGGCATAGGCAGCTACTTCCGGAAGCTGCGCGACGGAAAACTGACAGACAAGGACGTGATGAACGCAACCCTGCAGAAACACCTGGAGAGTGCAGAGAACTGGGCTTCCAAAACCCATCCGCAACGGAATGACATCATCCGTCTGGCACAGACGTCACTGCTTCCCCTACTTCAGGAGGCGGAGAAGATGCGCCCCTCACGCTGCATCAGAGTGGCCAGCAGCCGCCTCTCTTCCCAGCACCTCAACAAGCTGCAACTGCTGAACAACATTGACCAAGAGGTACGTATCCTCAACAGAGAGCACAACCGCTTTCTGTTGTCAGACACCAACAACCTGCTGCACCGGCTGATGCGCGAGGGGGACTCCTCGTTCGTCTTCGAGAAGATAGGGACCAACATCCGCAACGTGATGATTGACGAGTTCCAGGATACCAGCCGCATGCAATGGGACAACTTCCGCCTGCTGCTGGCCGAAGGCCTCTCGCAAGGAGCCGACAGCCTGATAGTAGGTGACGTGAAGCAGTCCATCTACCGCTGGCGCAACGGTGACTGGAGCATCCTGAACAACCTGGGCCTTCAGCAGAACGGAGCTTATCCCATACGGGTAGAGACCCTAAAGACCAACCGACGCAGCGAGGCTAACATCATCCACTTCAACAACGCCCTGTTTCCTGCCATGGTGAAGCAGCTGAATGCCCGCCATCTGGACGAGCTGGACGAAGAGTGTGTCCCCCTGAAACAAGCCTACGCAGATGTGGCACAAGACTCGCCGAAGGCTGAACGAAACGGCTACGTGCAGGTTGAGTTCCTGCAGGACGAAGAGGAGTGCAGCTATGCAGAATGTACCCTGCAGGCGTTGGGAGAGACGGTGAAGGAGTTGCTTGCCCAAGGAGTGCGCTCCAACGACATAGCCATCCTGGTGCGGAAGAACAAGAACATCCCGCCCATAGCCGACTATTTCGAGAAACAGCTTCACCTTTCCATCGTGTCTGACGAGGCTTTCCGGCTGGATGCTTCGCCGGCCATCTTACTGTTGATAGATGCCTTGCGGATGTTGGCCAACCCCGACGACTGCATGGCACGGGTCTCCCTGACAACCAACTATCGCCTGCGCAGGCTCTACCGGGAGAACCCCGACGACTGTCTGGAAACGGCTGCTGAATGGCACTCCCTCTTCACCGGCACTCCAGAAGCAATGCTCCCCGCCGATTTTGTCAGCCGGCAGGAAGAACTGAGTCTGATGCCGCTATACGACCTGTTGGAGGAGCTGGTACGCCTCTTCAAGCTGGGCGAAATGGCGCAGCAAGAGGCCTACCTCTTTGCCTTCTTTGATGCCGTTGCGGAATATCTGAAGAGCAATTCATCCGACTATAACCTGTTCCTCCGCTATTGGGAGGAGACGCTGGCGCAGAAGACCATCCCTTGCGGTGAAGTGGAGGGCATACGCATCCTCTCCATACACAAGTCGAAAGGGCTGGAATTCCATACCGTGCTGCTTCCCTTCTGCGACTGGAAGCTGGAAAACGAGACCAACAACCAGCTGGTGTGGTGTACCACTCAGGCGGCCCCCTACAGTTCGCTGCCCCTTATACCCGTCACCTACTCTGCTGCCATGGCCAGTTCCGTCTTCCGCCCGGACTACCTGCACGAGCGACTGCAGCTGTGGGTAGACAACCTGAACCTGCTCTACGTGGCACTGACACGCGCCGGCAAGAACCTGTTCATCTGGAGCAAGCGGGAGCAGCGCAATACCGTAGCCGAACTGTTGTCTGTTGCCCTGCCCCAAGTAGCGGCACAAGGAGAAGGAAGCTGGGATGAAGAAGCGGCACGCTTTGAAAGCGGCACACTTCTGCCATCGGAACAGCCTATCTCCCCGGTAGAGAGTGCCCTCACCGCCAACCGTCTGTCACAAAAGCCCACCGGCCGTCCCGTACGGATGGAGAGCCTGATGCCCGATATTGAATTCCGCCAGTCCAACCGTTCGGCCGACTTCATTGCCGGCATAGACGAGAGCGAATCTGCACAACGATTCATCGACCGCGGACGCATCCTGCACAACCTGTTTGCTGCCATACGTACCGAAGCCGATGTGGACGACGCCATCACCCGGCTGCTGTTCGAGGGTATCATCGACGCAGACAGCGAAGCCGACGTACGCTCGCTGGTACAGAAGGCACTGGCACAGCCACAGGTGAAAGAGTGGTATTCGGGCAGCTGGAGATTGTTCAACGAGTGTGACATCATCTGGCAGGAGAACGGCATACTACAGGTGCGCAGACCCGACCGCGTCATGATGCGCGACCATGAGATTGTGGTCGTCGACTTCAAGTTCGGCAAGCCCAACAAGCGATATGCCTCGCAAGTACAAGGGTATATGCAACTGCTGGTCCGCATGGGATATGCCCCCTCATCCATCAAAGGATACCTGTGGTATGTGACAGAGGGCCTCATTACACCCGTAGAATCTTCCTCCAAACAGCTAATATAATATCTGGAAATATATGAGAACATTCC
>SAMEA3663248__coassemble_483_pt1 | contig 14521 bp, 5 predicted proteins | sample SAMEA3663248__metabat2_low_PE_023 | metagenome-assembled genome bin SAMEA3663248 (sample SAMEA3663248) | pig gut metagenome | biome: pig gut; feature: pig-associated habitat; material: faeces | place: China | collected 2013
AACCCAAACCGGAACAACCCAAACCGGAACAACCCAAACCGGAACAACCCAAACCGGAACAACCCAAACCTGATCCGGATCCGATTCAACCGAATGTTCCCGCTCATGATTTTTTGATGGGATCATTATTCGGATTTGAGAAAGATATCCGTAATGGAATAAGTGCTACCAAAGGAGGGAGTTCTTCTACAACTTATTATAACAAACCTCTGTTTGAGGCGGATAACTTCGATGCAACTGATGCAGATTGGTGGGACAATTTAGTGGAAGAATACCTTTATAGCGGAATGGATTATATGGCACCTAATTGCCGTGGCAGATTGCCTAGAGCGGCTACTGAGGCTCGGTATAATACTGATCATGGAGATCCTACCCGTATAGCAGATTTGATTGCGGCATTAAAACGTCGTGGTGAGGAAGCCGAACATTTGAAAATTGTTATTTTTGATGATGCGCCGGCTTCGTGGGCGGCTGCACGTAATCTGGATCTGTATAACAAGTATACGCCTGTAACAGGCAGTTCAGCAGCAGACCGTTATCCTATCGATAATTTGGATGAGATTTACAAATACATTTGGGACTATAACATTAAATTGGCATTCGCCAATTTCTATGGTGAGAATCAGGAGAATAATAAATACCTGTTACGGTTTCAGGGGAAACCATTGCTGTTTATATGGAGTCCGAATGGTTTTCTGAATGTGGAATATGGCGGACAGAAACCTGATTGTACCGGGCATCTGAAAGCGATCATTGACAAGTTGCATCAGGATTTTAAGACTACATTTGGCGAAGATTTGTTTATTTGTGTGGACAAGGCATTTGGTGATCGGGATTCACAGGTAGATCGTACAGTAGTGGATGCCATGAATGATTGGTTTACCGCATCAGAACAGACAACCAATCGCTGCTCTTATACCATGCGTACACTCAACAATGTCAGTGTCGGAGTGGCAGTACCCGGCTTCCTGACCAATGACAAGGCGGGAAATCGCATGTTGTTTGATGCCAATCATGGTAAGACGCTGACCGATGCGTTGGATTATTTTGTGAGGTATAAGGCAAATCTGGTATTTTTGGAAGGTTTTACAGATATGTTGGAGAACGCTGCCTATTGGCGGAGTACCGATACGAAATACTATGATTATCCCAACCAGCGGCTCAACATATTACGGAAATACAGCAGTACGAGGGCTTATCCCGAGAGTATGCGCGTAGAGGCAGAGGCATGCGATTATTATAAAGATAATTCGACAGGAAACAGTGGCTTACAATATAGGAAGGGGGATCTGGATGTGAAGCGTTGTACGGATGGCTTTGACGGCTGGTGTGTCACCAATACTGAAGCAGGAGAGTGGCTTCGTTGGGTGGAACTGCCGTTCCGTGCCGGAACATCAGTCATTCGCCTACGTTATGCGGCAAAAGAAGCGGCAAAAGTACGCTTTGATATAGACGGCAAGGAAGGAACAACGGTGACCCTGCCTGCTACCGGAGGCAATTGGAGTGATGTGGATGCCGCAACACTTTCGTTTGATGTAAACGGATGGAGGGAAGTGGTGCTGAATGTGATTGGGGGAACTCCCGACTTGAATTGCTTTACTATTGTTGGTAAATAGGAATTGTTGTAATAATCTATAAACAAATATCATGAAAATGACAAATAAATTATCATTGTTCTATACTGCCTGCCTATTCAGTATGGCTGTACAGGCAGCAACGGATTCCGGTGAATCCTGGAAGAATGATTTCTCGAACGCTGCAGAGCCGCTTCATGTCGTAGGACGTGGCTCATGCGGTATTGGAAATGGGGTATTTCGTGCAAAGGGTGCATACGCTGTGTTCGGTACCCCGGAGATGGTGAATTATTCTTTCGCATTCCGGGCTCGTGCACCGAAAGATGCCGAGCAGGTGCAGATTTGGGCAGGATTCCGTAATTATAATCGGTTTGACCGTTATGTGGTGGGCATCAAAGGTGGTTTGCAAGACGACCTCTACCTGATGCGTACCGGCTATATGGGTACAGATGAATTCATGGGAGTCCGTCCATTAGGCTTTCATCCGGTTCCGGGCGAATGGTACAGCTTGCGGGTGGAAGTATGTGGCAAGCGTATCCGTGTGTTTGTGGGTGATGAGAAACTGCCGCATATTGATGTGACAGACCGGGACGGGGGCGATATGGTTCCATCGGGTGGCATCTCATTGGGAGGCGGTTGGATAGAGACGGAATATGACGACCTGGTGGTAGCTCCGCTGGCAGCGCATGCATTGGACGGTGTGGCGGATACCGAATACAAGAAGTCGCTTAACCCCATTGAAAAGGAAGAAAAACGCCGGCAGGAACGATTGGCTTACGCCCCTGCCAGACTGGAAGCGCTGACGGGAAGCCGGACGGAACTGTCGCTGGATGGGACATGGCTGTTCATGCCCGGATACCAGCAGGGCGACATGCAGGCGGCCATCTCTCCCGAAACGGACGACCAGGACTGGCATGTGATGTCTGTCCCCAACTTCTGGACACCTATCCGGATATGGCTGCACGGTGAGACCATGCCTTCGCCAAGGGGTGCGCAACCCAAGGGGGTGAGTGACACCTATTATCAGCAAGAGACGGAGCGGTGCGAGAACTATACATTCGATTATCGTAAGACCGATATGGCTTGGTATCGCCAATGGCTGGAACTGCCTGCCGAAGTAAAAGGAAAACAGATGACATTGACTTTCGATGCCGTGTCCAAGATGGCAGAGGTTTACATCAACGGTTCGCTGGTAGCCACACATGTGGGCATGTTTGGCGAAATCAAGGTGGATGCCACTTCGACCCTGCATCCGGGAAAGAACCTGATTGTGCTGAAGGTGATGCGCGACATCAAGGGTAAGGCTGCCCAGACCAGCGATGCGATGGAGAATTATTATGGCTCGGGCCGTCGGGATATCAATGAAAACAAAGATGATGCACAAGCCAATAAGGCTGTTCTGACCGATATTGCCCATGGATTCTATGGAGACAATCCGGCAGGTATCTGGCAACCGGTGAAACTTACGGTCAGCAATCCGCTGAAGGTAGAGGATGTGTTTATCAAGCCTGCTCTGGATGGTGCTGTTTTTGACATCACCGTAAAAAACAGCGATGCGCGGAAGCGGCATACGTTTGCCATTCAGGCCGATATCCGGGATAAGGCTACCGGTGAACCGATATATACCGGTGTGCTGGCAGCCAAGAACCAATTGATGGCAGGGATGGAAGAGACGTATACTTATCGTATAGATGGCCTGAAACCCAAGTTGTGGGAACCGGCTACGCCCAACTTGTATGACTTTACATTCCGTCTTATCGAAGGGAAAGGACAGGAAACTGACCAGGTGGTTGTCACTTCCGGTTTCCGTACCTTTGAGGCACGTAAAGATGGCTTTTTGTATCTGAACGGACGCCGCTACTGGCTGCGTGGCGGCAATCATATCCCCTTTGCGCTTTGTCCTAACGACAGGCAGCTGGCCGACAAATTCATGCAACTGATGCGTGAAGGCAATGTGAATTCCACACGTACGCATACCACACCTTGGAACGAACTGTGGATGTCGGCTGCCGACCGTAATGGTATTGCTGTAAGTTTTGAGGGAACCTGGTCATGGCTGATGATTCATTCCACACCTATTCCCGACAAGGGAGTACTGGACTTGTGGGCTGATGAATGGCTGCAAGTGATGAACAAATACAAGAATCATCCTTCGCTGCTGCTGTGGACGGTGAACAATGAAATGAAGTTCTATGATCTGGATGCGGACGAAGAGCGTGCCAAGCAGAAATTCCGCATCATCTCGGACGTGGTGAAGCGGATGCGAAGCCTGGATCCTACACGTCCCGTTTCGTTCGATTCCAACTACATGCGCCGCAGCAGCCTGAGACGGTTTGGCGCAGATTTCATTGCTACGGTGGACGATGGCGACATCGATGACAATCATGGATATTATAACTGGTACGACTATTCTGTATTCAGGTTCTTCAATGGGGAGTTCCAGCAACGGTTCAAGACTCCGGGACGTCCGCTCATCAGCCAGGAGATGAGTACGGGTTATCCGAATGGTGAGACCGGGCACCCCACACGTTCTTACCAGTTGGTGCATCAGAATCCATATAGCCTGATAGGATATGAAGCATACGATTGGGCCGACCCGGCTTCGTTCCTGAAAGTCCAATCATTCACTACCGGCGAGCTGGCCGAGACCTTGCGCCGTACCAACGACCAGGCGGCTGGCATCATGCACTTTGCCTATATGACCTGGTTCAGACAATGTTATGATCATCGCAATGTGGCTCCATGGCCTACATATTATGCCTTGAAGCGTGCGTTGCAACCTGTGTTGGTCAGTGCCGAATTGTGGGGACGCAACCTGTATGCAGGTGAGAAATTGGCTACCCGCGTGTATGTGGTGAATGACGATGAACAAGGCCGGGACCTGGCTGCCTCTGCCTTGGAATGGAGCATCACGGATGAATCAGGCAAAGTATTGTCATCGGGTCGTTCAGCTTTCCCTGCTGTACCCTATTACGGCCGCCGGTTTATCGAACCGGAAATCCAGTTGCCTACGCTTCTGCCTGCCGAGAAGGTGTACGCCAAGTTGCGGCTGACGCTGACCGAGAACGGTACGATCCGCTCTGCGAATGAGTATGACCTGCTGCTGGCCCGTAAAGAGTGGAGCGCAGGACAGGTATCGTTGGATAAGGACCAGAAGATATTGCTTTTGGATAAGGACGATATGAAGAGTACGTTCGACTTCCTGAAGGTGCCGGTTGTCCAGGTGGCATCTGTCGGTGAGATGGTGAATGCCCGGCAGCAGGCCAAGCTCTGCATAGTTTCAGGACTGGCGGATTGCACGGACGAAGAGGCGGCCATGTTGCGGGCTTACCAGGCAAAAGGGGGAAAACTGCTGTTCCTGAATAGCAAGGAAGCGGCCAAGAAGGTTTATCCCGAATACATTACGGGCTGGATCATCCCCACCGAGGGCGATATCGTGGTGATGGAACGTCCGGAGAACCGGGTATTCGATGGTCTGGGTGTGCTGGATCTGCGATACTTCAATAATAACCGGCGTGAAATCCCGCTGGCATGTACGGCTACATTGAAGGCTGTCCGCCATGCCAATGTGACGGAACTGGCAAGCCAGATGAAAATCCACGCTTATTTAAGCGACAAGCTTTCGGAACGTGTTCCGCAAATCGAGTCGATGCGTGGCCTGACGTTGCTCGGCATTCGTGATGGCAAGGGGGAAGCTATCGTATCTACGGTATGTACCGAAAAGGCACAGACCGATCCGGTAGCAGGCAGGTTGCTGGTGAATATGGTGAGCGATTTATTGGGAATGTAATCATTGATAGCATGGCTCTCTCATGGTTATATTTTCGAAAATTATAATGCTGATACTGGAGTAGGTGACGATGTCGTCAAAAGTGATAAATTCTATCATTGGGGAGCATTGTTGAGCTATATGATGTTGATAGAAGAGGGTATAGTTGATTTTGAATATTTCAAGTATTAGCATGTACCCTTGTCCCGGTATAAATTGATTTAATCATACAAATTTAAACAGATACAATCATGCGCATTCATTGCTTATTCAAACCTTACGAAACAATGAGGTATCTGACAAGCGTATTATTCTTATGCCTGCTTATACCTGCATTTTCTTTTGAAAACATGTCCGTCACATCAGATGGACGCATCACTCTTGCTTTGTCCGGTGACGGATGGTATCTTTGGGAAGATCGTGCTGCACAATGGGAACATGACAAGCTCTATCTGCCCGATGAGGCTACCGACTTATCCCGATTGCCTGTTAACCCTCCTACGGGTGGATGGGACCAACTGCATGTCCAACAGGCAAAAGCCGTACACGTACCCGGTACGGTGGAAGAATATGCAACCACCACAGATCATCCGCAACCACATGATCATGTGGGAGTTAGCTGGTGGTTCCGTACGTTGGAAGTACCGGCAAAGGCCAAAGGAAAACGGGTCATTATTCATTTTGAGTCTGTCCGGTTGCGAGCTGAAGTCTATCTGGATGGCCAGCTGGTTGCATACGATATGATTGGTGAGTCTCCTTTTGATGCAGACATCACCCATGCGGTGAAACCCGGGCACGAACAATGTCTGGCGATACGGGTAACCAATCCCGGGGGAAACTTCCATTGGCAGGACTTCAACGAAATGCATTGGGGCGATTATCAGATACCTCCCGGACGTGGATTTGGAGGAATCATAGGACGTGTATGGATGGATATTGTAGACCCTGTCTACATTACTGATATTTATATGCAGAATCAACCTCGGCCTACGACTGTCAAAGCATTGATGTCGGTATACAACGTCGAGAACAAAACGGTATATAGGGATGTAATACTTTCGGTGAAGGAAAAGGTGAATCCGGAACATTCCGTTTGGGAAAAGAAAATGTCGCACGTCCGGCTGGTTCCCGGCGACAATCAGATTTCCACCGTGATTGAATGTCCGGAAGCAAAATTGTGGAATCCTGATACACCTTTCCTCTATACATGTCGGGTCGAGTTGCACCAAGGCAGGCAGCTCAAAGACCGTAGCGAACAGACGTTCGGATTTCGTTGGTTCGATGCTGACGGTATCGGTAAGGAAGCTGTATTGCGTCTGAACGGTCGGAGAGTCATGCTGAAATCGGCTATCAGCTGGGGATATTGGCCCGTAACGGGACTCTATGCGACCTCTGAGATGGCAGAGAAACAGGTGATGACCGCCAAATCATTGGGGCTGAACATGCTGAACTTCCACCGCTGCATCGGATCACCTGTGGTGCTGGAGAAAGCCGATGAATTAGGATTGCTGTATTATGAAGAGCCCGGTTCCTTTCATTCGGCTGGACACGATCCATTCATACGTACAATGGTCAACACAAAGTTAAGACGTATGATAAAGCGGGATAGAAGTCATCCCAGCCTTATCATTTACAATTTGATAAATGAGTTTGGCGGTGTCCGTTCAAGAGACAAGGCGCTGGTTGAGAAAAGGATGAACGACATGAGAGCTGCTCATGCCATAGATCCGAGCAGAATCATGACGTTCACATCCGGATGGGCATATAAGGAGTTGGCGGAAGAAGACTCAAAAGCACACATGATGCCATTCGATACCTTGTTATATCGCAAAGGATGGTTCGACAACCATCGTGCCGAAGGACCGGCCACTTGGGAGGAAAAATACTATCAAAGCCCGACAGAGAACCTGATGTACACTGACAACCATACAGAAATCTATATGCGAGGAGAAGAAGGAGCCATTTCCACTCCACCTCGCATTGTCGAGATTGCGCATGAAATAGATGAGAAAGGGACAACCGGATGGGATGGCCTCTTTTGGAAGACGCAATATGAAGCTTTTCAAGATTACTTCCGGCAAAACAAGCTGGCGGATTCGTTCGGTACGGTCGATTCGCTGACACGGTTGATGGGAGATGTCTCATTCGACCACCAAGGACGAAGAATCCAGGGCATGCGGATGCAGGATTTGGGAGATAGCTATGTGATTAACGGCTGGGAGGCTATGCCCTATGACAACCATTCTGGCATTGTAGACATTTACCGTAATCCCAAAGGCAATCTATCCACTTTGGCATATTATACCCAGCCGCTTTATGTGGCAGTAGTTCCGCGGACGCAATTTGTCCGCCTTCCCGGAAAAGCCTTCGTCGATTTCTACCTGATAAATGAAAAGAATCTGAACGGTGAATATCTTCTGTCCGTTCATCTCTGTACACCGGACGGGCTAAAGAAAGTCACAATGGTGAAGGAGGTATGTGTCACTGGAGGTGACCGGTTCGGTGAATTGCTTTGGGAGAATTGTGAGTTTGATATTCCGGCACCCTCCGGTATGTATCGGATAGAAGCCTGTTTGTCGGATAAGGGGGGAACAATTTGTGCTCAAGGTAAAGATGAAATATTGGGCATTGAACAGGGCAGCGGGCAGCTGATAGGGAAGGGTGCCTTGTATGGTCCGGCGGACAATGCCGTGAATACTTTCTACCAATCAGCTACAGGCAATGTTCTTCCAACGTACCGTTCGGACATGGAACCGCTGGACTGGATTATTGTCACTCGTCCTTCGCTGGATACGCCACAACTGGTGGAGCAGGCATTCTTCAAACAGCCGCTCACAGTCTCCTACTTTCAGACCGATGACATCAGCGCACTTGCCGCTACCGGGCAAGACCGGTTGATAGACCGTAACTTCACAGACGGAGCACAGCCGGATGCATCTTTACCGGCCAATCAGTCATTTTCTATCATTTGGAACGGTACGCTGGTGGCACCGCAGGAGGGCGTATATATGATAGGTGCCCATGCCGGTGATGGTATAAGGCTGACGGTGAATGGGAAGCGTGTGATTGATGAATGGAGCAATAAAGAGGATATCACATTGGCACGGCCATTCCATCTGAAAAAGGGGGAAGAAGTGGATATCGAATTGCAATATCGTCAACGTACCCCATCAGGGCATGTACGGTTGGTTTGGTCACGGCCAGACAATGCCAGCATTGCACCAAATGAGTTGCTAAAAAGAGTGGAACAGGATGGAACTACCCTATTGCTGCTGGATTCGTCAGAATCGTGGATGGATGCCATAGCACAAGCATGCGGAATGGAATATGGTGGATATTATACTGTGGGAAAAGATTGGATTGGTGGTATTCATTTCGTGAAATCTCATCCGTTGTTCGAAGGGCTTCCTGTAGATTGCGCTATGGGATGGCCTTACCAGCAATTGGTCCAAGAGGGTGACCGCCGGATGGGATTCATGGTAAAAGGAGCCGAACTGGTGGTAGGTTCATACCGTAGCAGTCCATTCCATTTGGGCACAGCCGTAGGTGTCATTTCGCATGGGAAAGGGAAAATCCTCTTCTCCACCCTAGATATCATACGGCATCTCAACGAAAACACAAATGTCTCAGAGGTAGCCCGGAAACTTTTCTGTAACTTTGTTGAAAACGCAGCCAAGTGGCACAAAGAAGGAATAACTCATCAATAATATAATATGAAAAAATGGAGTTACTTGATTGCAGGAGCGTGGTGCATGGCTCTGCTCACTGCAATGGATGTATCGGGAAAAGTCAAATTGCCCGCAGTATTGTCGGACAATATGGTACTGCAGCAGCAGGCAGAAGTCAAATTATGGGGAACGGCGCGTGCCAACTCTACCGTCAGGGTGACAACTTCATGGGATAAACGGAGTTATCGTACCACTGCGGATGCCGATGGTGCATGGCTGGTGGAAGTCGCCACTCCCGCAGCAGGCAGGGAGACGCATCGCATTGTATTCAATGACGGTGAATCATTGATGTTAAATAATGTGCTGATAGGTGAGGTGTGGTTCTGTTCTGGCCAGTCTAACATGGAAATGCCCATGCGTGGTTTTGATCGTCAGCCATTGTCAGGAACCAATGACATCATAGCCCGTGCAAAGCCTTCTACACCAATCCGGATGTTTGTCACTGATATGAAAGATGGAAAATGGTTCCGTCAGTTCAGCAAGGAACCTCAATCTGATTGCTGGGGAAAGTGGTTGGAAAATACTCCCGACAATGTGGCAATTACCAGTGCGGCAGCCTATTACTTTGCCCGTTATTTGCAAGATGTGCTGGATATTCCGGTCGGTATCATTGTCTCTACGCTAGGAGGGTCGCGTATTGAGCCTTGGATGAGCCGTGAGGCTATTGCCGGTTTTCCACAAATAAAACTGGATCACCTGACGGACAAACAAAATATCAAGAATATACATGCCGATCCCTGTGTGCTGTATAATGCAAAGATTGCACCGTTTATCAATTATGCCATCCGGGGATTCTTATGGTATCAAGGTGAGAGCAACCGGGATAATGCTGCGTTGTATCGTAAATTGGCTCCCGCTTTTGTAAAAGATCTAAGGAGTAAATGGGGAAGGGGAGATTTTCCTTTCTACTTTGTGGAAATAGCTCCATTTAACTATGAAGGAGCCGATGGAACCTCTGCTGCCTATATGAGAGAAACGCAAGCACAGAATTGGAAGGATATTCCGAATAGTGGTATGGTGACGACACTTGATGTCGGACATCCTGTCTTCATTCATCCTACCGATAAGGCGACTGTCGGCCAACGTTTGGCTTGGTGGGCGCTGGCAAAGACTTATGGAAGAACCGGATTCGGATATGCTCCGCCACGTTACAGGTCAATGGAGATAGCCGAAGGCAAAATTTATATCAATGTGGATAATGCCGAACAGGGTTTATGCCCGATGTGGACTGCTTTGGACGGGTTTGAGATTGCCGGCGAAGACAAGGTCTTTCATAAAGCTCATGCAGAGATAGAGACCAAGTCTTGCAGATTGGCCGTTTCGTCTGAAGAAGTGAAGCATCCTATTGCTGTACGTTATGCGTTCAAGAATACGCCAAAAGCCAGCGTGTTTAATATCTATGGTTTGCCATTGATACCTTTCCGTACGGATGAATGGTGAGAATGTGGCAATTGATGAAATCTGATAAAATAATTGATAATCAATACTATTATGGATATGAAAATAATCAGTAATCTGAAAAAGATGGCATGGGGAGTAACCCTGTCCGCCTTTGTAGGAACAATGCAAGCTAAAGTGACATTACCTGCTATTTTTACCGATGGTATGGTACTGCAACAGCAGAGCCAGGTAGCCATTTGGGGGAGCACGGATAAGAAAGGCAAGGGTGTCACCGTGAAGACTTCATGGAATAAGCGGGTTTATCGAACAACATCAGACGACAACGGGCACTGGACAATGAAGATTGAGACTGCAGAATATGGAGGTCCCTATTCGGTAGAAGTCAGTGATGGTGAAGCGATTAAGATAGATAACGTTCTATTGGGTGAGGTGTGGCTTTGTTCCGGTCAGTCCAACATGGATATGCGTGTGGCAGGACGATACAATGACCCGGTATTGGGATCACTGGATGCCGTAGTGACTTCCGGTAATCCGGAGATACGGATGTTTACGGTAGGAGGTAAATTGACTTCGGAACCGCAGTCCGATTGCGAAGGTTCTTGGAAGGAAGCGTCTTCCGAAACTGTACCGGAGTTCTCAGCAGCTGCTTATTTCTTTGCCCGGAAATTGCATGAGGTATTGGATATTCCGGTAGGGATTATTCATGCCAGCTATGGCGGATCGCGTGTGGAGGCATGGATGAGTGCAGAGAGCCTGGCCGCTTACAAGAATATACCGGAGGTCAAGAATGCTTCAATCTTGTATAATGGAATGTTGGCTCCTGTTGTGGGATATGGTATCAAAGGGTGTTTGTGGTACCAGGGTGAGGCAAATATAGATGCGCCTGACCTGTACAAGCAGCTGTTACCGACGTTGGTAAAAGACTGGCGGGAACGTTGGGGAATGGGTGAATTCCCGTTCTATTATGCACAAATAGCCCCATTTGCCTATCGTAAGGGAGAAGAGAAAGGGAAAAACTCGGCCTATATGAGAGAGGCTCAGCTGGCGTGTCTGAACTTGATACCTTCATCAGGTATGATTGTACTGATGGATATCGGGGATGCAAGGACTATTCATCCTATGGAGAAGCAGATGGTCGGAAACAGATTTGCTTATATGGCTTTGGGAAAAACTTACCATCGTAAGGGCTTTTTGACGACAGGGCCGTTATATCAGTCTGCTAAGGTAGAAGGGGAAAAAATAGTAGTCTCTTTCCGTGAAGTCGGAAGAGGACTTACATCTTTCCGGTTATCGTTGACCGGATTTGAGGTGGCAGGCGAGGATCGGGTATTCTATCCTGCCCGTGCAACATTCGGAAAAGATGCCCAGACTGTGATTGTCTCTGCCTCTCAAGTTCCTAGTCCGGTTGCTGTCCGCTATGCGTTTAAGGATGATGTCAAGGGGTCGCTGTTCAATATGTGGGGATTGCCGGCTTCATCTTTTCGCACTGATGATTGGTAATGTCTGAAGGTAAATCATAGCTAATTATTATATTTGTTTTTTAGAACCGAAAATACGATATCATGAACTACATACGGCTTTTGATTTTTGTTTATTGGCTATTTGCTGCCGCTATGTTCAGTGGCTTTGCGCAACAAGCGGAGAGCCCTTACTGGAATTTGGGTACCCATCTTGTCCCGTTGCGTTTGCCGCCTGCTCCCAAAGGCCATATCCCCGAGTATCTGGATTTGAATGGCGACGGCCGGTACGATGCCATAAAGACGGTGACGCACCGGGATATTCCGGTGCTTTGGCTTGACGATGATGGGAATCTGAAACCTGGCGACCGGGAGGGAGATATGATCAACGACTGCCTGCTGATAGACCGCAACCGCGACGGATTGTATGGCAGCCATGAAGACCTTGTCATCGATTGGGTGGATGAAGACGGTGACGGAAAGGCGGATATGCAGATCGTGCTGGACTATCCTAAGCAGGGAAGTAAAAGCGGGGCGCACTACATGATCATCCGGGATATGGATGAGGACAATATCTTCAACTACATCAACTACAACGATTTCAGCCTGCGCTGTTGGGATCATGTGGGGTTGTCGGATTTCTACGAGGATTACAGCGGACAGACCATGTTCATGAAGATACATGCACCGACACATTCACTCAAAGATTTGCGGCTGAATTGGGAGAATCCGTTTCTCTTTTATGACCCTGATCAGGACGGATTGACCGAAATGGCGATTCGCATAGTGGATTCGCCCAGACATACTCCGGCAGATCAGGCTGTGGGATGGAGCATGGCACAACCGCAAGGACGTGCCGACTGGGTATCTATTGCTGTGGATCTGGATAATGACAATACGACGGGTAATGAATTTGATTTTGATTTTACCTTGGGATTTGAAGGTGAAGGCTTTGACTATAAGGATCAGGTTCATCCGGTGAAGAACCTGCGCGGATTGCCTCAGGCCGACAGTTTCTTTATGGATCCGCGTATGCGGCAGCTTACGGAATTGATCTATCCCGATCATGAGGCAGCTTGGGACTTGATCTTCAATCGGGGGAAATGGAACCGGGTGAATTTCACCTACGATGAGGATGACGACAACGGACGATGGGAAAGAGTAGAATTCTATGAACCTCGCGATCCTTTTAAGTCCGGTTGGAAAAACGGTGGTGTCGACAATCATAAACAAAGTGATGCATCCGGCGACCGTGGTGAGTGGGATTTGGATAATTCAGGAAACGGACGATTGTATCTGAGCCGTTTTGATGGACGGTTACATCTATATGGGGCAGAGCGTGGTGTATGGCGAATCGATCAGAATGCATCCTATTTTGAAGGATGGGACAGAATGTGGATGGGGCAGGAGTTCTATCCCAAGACATTTGCATCGGTATTGTATAGCGATACGGACAACAACGGTTTTATTGACCACATTGAGTACGACCTTGATGGTGATACGAAGATGGAGACAGTTATAGATTTCCGTGAGTGGGGTATCGCAGATCGTTGTGAATTGATCGATGTTTCCAGTTTTGCCTATCAGGATTTTCTGAAGTTAGGGAAGCGCATGGCCGATGGCATTTGGACACGTGCCCAGGAGGCGGTAGAGGTAGCCCGCCAGTATGGATTGAATCCGCAATGGTATGCCAAATGGATGAACGCCCGTACGACGCGCGAGAAATATAGCCATGGCTATTGGTTGGCTTTCTATCTCTATAAAGACCTTGAGAATCTGTTCTTGAATGAAGGGGATGAGGCGAAGTTGCGCCTGCTGAACCAGGCTTATTATGGTGGCGACTGGTCTGTCCTGGCAAAAAAAGGAGAGGAAGGCTTTTACTTTTTTTCCCAAGAAGATTTGGCTAATATAGCTGCTTCTGCCCATACTGCATGGGGAAAAAGGATCGTCCGGGAGCTGGAGAGGCAGGTGGCGGAACGTCGGAAACATGTGTTGGCAGTACCCATAGAGCCGGGTGGACACTATCATGACTATTTTTGCCCGGTACACAATCAGCTTTTTACGTTCAGATGGGACAAGCCGAAAGCACATTATTGTACGGCATGCCAGAAAGAATGGACGGGTAATAATCGGTATGATTGGGCATGGATATACCAGATACATGCTTTCAACAAGGAGTATCTGTATCAATGTATGTATCTGTATTTGGCTACCGGAAAACGAAAATATGCGGATTATATCCGTACGATGTTGCTAGACTATGCCTCTAAGTACGATGGCTGGTTTGAACACAATGCCGGACGTGTCGCGACCGACAAACATAGCGGTAAAGCCTTTGCACAGAGTCTGGACGAGGCGAGTTGGGCTACCAAGGTGGCAATGGCATATCGGGCTATAAAACCCATACTGGCAGCAGGCGAGATACACCAGATCGAGAGCGGATATCTGCGTCCTGCCGCCCAGCTGCTGTTGCGTCGTCCGGCAGGAGCCAATTGGCAGATGTGGCACAATAGCGGTTTGGCTGCTCTTGGTGTCGCTTTGGAAGATGATTCCATTATTCATGTAGCGGTTGACAAACCCGGTTACGGGTAT
>SAMEA3663248__coassemble_492_pt1 | contig 14337 bp, 9 predicted proteins | sample SAMEA3663248__metabat2_low_PE_023 | metagenome-assembled genome bin SAMEA3663248 (sample SAMEA3663248) | pig gut metagenome | biome: pig gut; feature: pig-associated habitat; material: faeces | place: China | collected 2013
GCAGATTTTCATTGCTGCTGATACGTTGGGGATGTTCATAATCTCCCTTGGGATAAATATAGACACCTCGCTGGGTGGCAGCCCAAATGTTGCCATCCGAATCTTCTATTATGGAAGTGACGATATCGCCACAGAGTCCGTTGCTTTCGGCGATTCTTGTAATCAGCTTTTGTTCTTTATCTATCAATATGATTCCCCATCCGAAACAAGCTATCCACAACCGTTCCTTTGCGTCCTTCACGAATCCGAAAACAGAAGCTTTATTGACCTGTTTGGCAATCAGAGCAGGTCTTTCAATCATCCCCATCCGATAGCAATACACACCCACCTGTGATCCTATCCATAGCTGCCCTTCACCGTCGTCCCACAATATATTGACATCTACCTGTTCTCCAAAATCAATTCGCCGGATAGAATTGTCGATTGGATTCAATTCCAAAAGCCCATTGTCTCGTATACCCAAGTATATCCGATTTTGATGTTTGCAGATGCTATAGACCTTCCCGTTAGGTCGGACCAGATAAGGCGACAAGTCATACCAACGCAAGAAGCGGCCAGTTGATGTATCAGATACCCATACTCCATTATCGACTCCTGTCCACAACTCATCCGTTTCGGCATCGTAAAATAATCCTCGTACCGATTGCGGACGTATACTTCTGTACTCCGTTCCACCATCCTGCACCATTCTTCGGAATAACGGGCCACTGTGCCGGATGCAACTGATACCACTGCCATAGTTGGCAATCCAATAATTGCCATAACGGTCTCTGGCAACTTTGCGGATATTGGAAGATGACAATCCCCGTTCATCATAGGTAGCCCTGATATTGTAAAAAGAAGCTGTACCACCATGGCGTGTATCCAACTCATCGAGTCGTAACACACTGATTCCTCCGATATCGGTACAAACCCACAGTTTCCCGTCACCGGGTTCTTCTATAGCATAGATATGGTCAGCTATCAGGCTGTTCGGATTACGGTTCTGATGTTTGAAGTTGGTGAAGGTTCCCTTCGCTTCGTCCATCAATGCCAATCCATGGTCGGTAGCTATCCAAAGCCGTCCGAAACTATCTCTACAAAAGTCGTACACCTGATTGCCGGGCAAGCTCCAATCGTCCGCATCATCATGCAGAAATCGACGTATTTCTCCCTTTTTCAAGTCTACCCGGCTCATTCCATCGAATACCGATCCGATATAAAGCACCCCGTTATCATCGTATACAGAGATGAATGAACTGGGTATGCCTTCCAACTCTGAAGGAAGATACTCTTTGATGATTTTCCCTTCTGGATTGTAATGGCACAATCCCGTACCTCTGGCACCCGCCCAAACACCTCCGTCCGCCGCACGACTCAAGTATTGTATGCCATGGCAAACGGTTTCTTCTATCTCCATAAACCGATTGTCCGTACACGACACAAGCGAGACCTTCGTCTTGGTTGCCACCCATAGCCTGTCATTGACTTCATCATACAGCAAAGCATTCAGCCCGTTGTCCGACAGCAGAGAGTTGTAGGTATTGAAAGTCATGAAGCGAATGCCGTCATAGAGACTCAGGCCATTGTCCGTAGCAATCCATATCCGGTCATGTTTGTCAATGGCAATATCTACCACAAAACTACAGGTCAGTCCCTCTTTAATACCATAGTGGATGAACTGGGATATCTCAGCAAATAGACGGGGGACGAGAATCGACAGAAATAGGAGCAGTGTGATACGTTTCATGTTACAAGTATTCATTCATTGATTAACGTGTGCAAAGATAGAGAAACAACTGCAATCACAGACCATTTGTTGCGATTTTCCATCCGACAAATCGGTCAATCTATAGGAAATATCAATCATTGCCGATTTATCCCATCCTGTGAACGGGATTTCCAATAGGTTAAAATAGCAAAGAGATACTTTTGCAGCCGTAATTCATTAACGTTAACACAATCAACCATGAAAATCAGAAGATTGAAAATTGACCGATTTATATCGGTATTGACTGTTACCGGAGGGCTTGCCTGTTTCATGCCCCAACTGGCAACAGCGGCTTCATCAGAGTCTGGAATCGAGCAGTTGCAGAACAAAGTGGTTTCAGACGGAGTAGTAAAGGATGCCCATGGAGAACCCGTCATTGGCGCAACCGTCATAGAAAACGGTACCACGAATGGGACGGTTACAGATCAGGATGGCAGATTCACGCTGCGTGTCTCCCCAAAAGCCCAACTGACCATCAGCTTTGTCGGGTTTGAATCGCAGGTAATCAGCGCAGGAAGCAATCTGACAATTGTGCTTGTAGAAAACAGCAAGTTGCTCGACGATGTGGTTGTCATCGGGTATGGACAGATGAAAAAGAGCGACCTGACATCCTCTATTACCAGCATCAATGGGAAAGTCATCACGCAAAGTGCATCTTCCAGCATTAAAGATGCCTTGCAGGGCCGTATTCCAGGTATGGATATCCAAGCCGACCGGTATGAAGGAGAAAACCGCAGCATGTATATCCGAGGCACCCGCTCACTGAAGGCATCCAATACACCGCTGGTGATAGTCGATGGCGTACCCGGCTCCATGAATGATATCAATCCGCAGGACATCGCTTCCATCGAAGTAATGAAAGATGCATCTTCCGCAGCCATATATGGTTCGCAGGGTGCCAACGGTGTCATTATCGTATCTACCAAACATGGCCAATCAGGCAAGACAAAAATCAGTGTAGACAGCTACTATGGGATTCAGAAGCCGGGCTTTATCAATTTGATAGATGGAGACAGGTTCGTACAGATGAAACGCGATGCCTATCTGATGGGACAGAACCTTTGGACTCCGGGCAATAAAGGAACGGTAGATGACAGCATTCTGTTTACAGATGATGAAATGGCGATTATCAATTCGGGGAATTATGTAGACTGGTTCGACTTGATTTATCGCAACGGCTCCACCTCCAGTCATACGATAAATATCAGTGGCGGTAACGACAGAACGCAGTTCAAGTTGCTGTTCGGTTATACGAAAAGCAAGGGATATGTCAAGACAAACGAGACTGATTCCTACCAGTTGAGTACCAATATAGACCATTCCATCAACAAGTATGTGAAGGTAGGGGCATCCCTCCGCTATCGTTACCGCAACAATTCCGGTTTTGCCACATACGGGCAAGGGGTCATGTACGGTACTCCGGTCACACGACCTTACGACGATGAAGGCAATGTGATAGCCATTCCCAATACGAATGAAGGTGCCTATAGTGTGCTTCTGAACTATCAGGACGGTCAATATTACAACGACCAGATCAATCAGGAATTCAACGTATTGGGTTATCTGCATGTCCAATTCACAGACCGGTTCTCTTTGCATTCCAATGTCGGATATACCAATAGCAGTATGCGTTCGGGATACTTCTATGGTGCAGACTCGTACACTTCACACGGCAAGAACAAATCCGGACGATCTGCTTACGGCAGCTATCAGTTGACCAATAACAACACATTGTCCTACAGTCAGTCGTTGGGCAGTCACAAACTGATTGTTGACCTGGTTCAAGAGACTCAGCGTTACGAGTACGACAATTTGTCCGCCAGTGGAGAGAACGCTGACGTGGAAAAGGTAGCCTACTACAATCTGGGTATCAATACCGAGAACCAAAAGATAGGAAGCGGCTATTCAGGATGGTCGCTGGCCTCCTTCATGGGACGTGTTCGGTATGACTATGCCGGGAAGTATCTGTTCAATGCCTCTGTACGCGCCGATGGTTCCTCACGTCTGGCTGACGGACACAAATGGGGATCGTTTCTTTCTGCCGGAGTAGCTTGGCGTCTTTCATCCGAAGAATTCATGAAGGATGTAAACTGGATTTCCAACCTCAAGCTGCGCCTTTCATACGGAGAAGTGGGCAATCAGGCCATCTCTCCCTATCAGACCCTCTCTTCCTTGGATTCCTATCCTGTATTGTTCGGATCCAACGGACTATACGCTTATCGTCCCTCGTCAATCACCAACAAAGAGCTTGGATGGGAAAAAACCAGAACCTTCAATCTGGGTATTGATTTCGGATTCTTCAACGACAGATTATCCGGTAGCATTGATGCATACATCGCAAAGACCAGCGATCTGTTGATGCAACGTGCCATTCCCATCACCATCGGATATTCAAGCATTGCCGACAATATCGGATCGACAGAGAACAGAGGTATTGAATTGTCCCTGAATGGAACCATCGTCGACAACAGGAATTGGAACGTCTCGGCTTTTGGCAACATCTCATACAACAAAAACAAAATCACGAAGCTGTCTACCGATGAAGACGATATCACAAACGGTTGGTTTATCGGTCGGCCCATCTCCCAGATTTACAATTACAAGATGATTGGTATCTGGCAGATTGGTGAAGAAGAGGAGGCCAAGAAATATAACTGCATTCCCGGCGACGTGAAGATTGAAGACGTTGCAGATACTACCGAAGGAATCACGGCTGACGACAAGCAGTTCATTGGCCAGCGTGATCCCAAAGTCATCGCCGCATTCGGTATCAATGTACAATATAAAGGTTTCGACTTCTCAGCTACAGCCAGCGGACGTTTCGGGCATCTGATCAGTCATGACGGATATGGATACAATCTGATTATGGGAGGTAACAGATGGTGTGCCGATGTGGATTACTGGACCCCTGACAATCCGACAAACCGCTGGCCACGTGCATCCAGCGATATAGCCAACCGTAGTCTTTGCGCCTACTTTAAGGGTGACTACCTTAAGCTGCAAGACATCACAATCGGGTATGACTTTGCTTCGATTCTCAACAAATCGTTGCGGTTGAATCTGAGCAAAGCACGTACCTATTTCCAATGCCGTAATATAGGCTACCTCTATAAGGCGGCAGGATATGGTATCACTCCGGAGTCTACTTCGCTTGAGTTGACCGTTCCTCAAACATTTACATTTGGTGTCAATCTTAATTTCTAATTACAAAATTGATAATCATCATGAAGCTATTTAATACATTATTCATCAGTGTTGTTTGTTTCTTCCTGTTTGGATGTGAGCATTTTCTGGAGGAAGATTCAAAGGGAGGTGTGGATGTGACCTATACGTCCACTGCAGCTGGAGCGGAAAAAGAAGTACTTTCGCTGTATCAGATCAATTGTTGTTTGCTTGAACCCATGTACATGTATGGCGAACTGGGCAGTGATTGCATAGGTTATGGCGGCAACGTCGGAACCCGTCTGTATTGGAAAGCTGCTGTTCGCTATGAAGACCAATATCTGGTCAATGACAGTGAATGCGGCCAACTCTGGAACTGGCTGTGTCGTGCTTTGAGCACTTCAAATATCGCTATTGAATCAATCGAGACAACCGCCTTCTCCGATGGAAATAGCCAGCAAGTCCTTCTGGCCGAAGCCAGAGCACTACGGGCCTACTACATGCTTTATCTGACCGAGACATTCGGACCGGCTGCCTATTACGCAGACAAGGCCGTTTCATCTATCGCACAAATCAGCGGATCACAACCCGGAATATCGACTTTCTTCAAATGTATATTGTCTGATCTGGAGTTTGCCATTCCTCTATTGCCTCTTCCTGCAACTCAACGTGCCAAGCAGTTCGGCAGGATGGATCAAGGTATTGCAAAATCCATCGAGGCACGTGCCTATATGGCACTGGCATCGAAGGCCGACAGCATCATCAGCAATGCCGGTGCACAGTCCGCTCAAGCCTGCTATGAAAAGGCCGCCACCCTCTGCACATCAGTCATGAACGACTACGGATACCGGTTGGAAAAGGAGTATGCAAACATCTTCTCTCCCGACAATCAATATAGCAACGAAATCATCTGGTCTGTGCAATACGAGAATAGTATCTATAACACTCAAGGAGACCTGATAGGTGGAAACCACATGCATCGCTACTGGACACCTCAATCCAACAAGACGGCATACAAAAGCTCCATTCCCGGTCTGCCATCGCACTCCATTTTCTATGGTCGCGAATATCGTGCCTGCTTGCCTTCCTACTATTATATCACTTCATTCAGCAAATACGACAAGCGCAGGGATGCCACTTTCTTTTCAGCCTATTGCAGATTTCCTAACGGAGACGGTTCTAAAGCTCCTGATTTAAGCGATACATTATTGGTACGTGCTCTTGATGTTCTGACTCCCGAGCAGAAGGCTTTCTATACGGACAGAGGCATATTCTGCGATGACCTCACCGATTTGTACGATGTCCATACAGGAGCTTTGCTAAACGACAATGTCCGCAGTTTCTCAAATACCATGAAGAAGTGGCACGACCCCAGTCGTAGTGCAATGAAACAGGAATATGCTTATCGCGATGCCATTACCATCCGCTTAGGGGAAATCTTTATCACGGCTGCCGAAGCCTATGTACAGTTGGGCAACAAAGAGAAAGCGGCCTCTATCATCAACCAACTGCGTGAACGGTGTCTCATGAACGGACACGAGACAGAACTGATGGTAACGGCTGCAGATATGGACATGGATTTCATCCGTACGGAATCTGCACGCGAATGCGGATGCGAACTTTGGCACAAATATATGGTAAAACGAACCATGCAACCCAGTGAGTGGGCTTCGTGGATAGCACGCCACAATCCGGATTGTTGTGAGATTGCCGATGGCGGTGTAAAGGCTTACCACTACTATCGTCCTGTACCTCAATCTGTACTCGACAGCTATGCCACTTTACAAATTGAGTTCAAGCAAAACGAGGGATATAACTAAAAAGAACTTATGAGAAAAATATTGTTACTTATACTCCTGTGCGGACTTTATAGGGGGAATTGCCTCGCCCAAAATCCGCCCATTACACCTGCTTGGGCATTTGGCCACATTGTATGGGAAGACAGCATCAACACACGCGAATCAGCAGAAAGACTGGTTTTGGCCTATCAGCAACACGACATTCCTGTGGATGCCATTATAATAGATAGTCCATGGACCACCTCTTACAATGACTTCATCTGGGATGAAACACGCTATCCGCAACCTCAGCGTATGATAGACGGGTTTGCCAACCAAGGCATACGCACCATCCTGTGGACCACCGGCAACGTCAATCTGAAGGATAGGAAAGGCGACACCTCCATCGGGACCCATGCCCATCTACAGGAAATCATTGGAAAAGGATTTGCCGTCAACGACGGACAGATTTATCATTGGTGGAAAGGAGATGGCGTACACCTTGACTTTACAAACCAGGAAGCCGTCCGATGGTGGTTCAAGCAGCTGGACAAGGCTTATACCAAGGGGGTATACGGCTGGAAGGTTGACCAAGGTGAGTTTTGGCTGGACAGCATTGTCAAGACGTCAAAGGGCATCATGTCGCAAGTTGACTTCCGTCCCTATTACTACAACGCGATGTATGATTATACCCGCATGAAAAGCGACGAAGGCATCATCATGGCCCGCCCGTTTTCACACCAAGGTGGTTTTGCCGCCAGCGTCGCCAAACTGAATATGGGTTGGTGCGGGGACTATTCCGGCAATTGGAAAGGTATTCAGAACCAATTGACTGACATTTACCGTTCGGCTCAGGCCGGTTATGGTGCCATCGCCATGGAGGTAGGCGGATTCTATCAGGGTAGGTCCGACAAAGAACAGTTTACCCGATATTTTCAGGCCGGCTGTATGACGGCCTGCATCATCAACGGAGGCGAAAACGGAGCGTTCACCAACCATCTGCCATGGTGGTTCGGCGATTCCGTAAGCGATGGCTACCGTTTCTGTGTCACCCTGCATCGTCAACTGGCTCCCTACAAGTTTTCTACGGTAGTCGATGCTCATTTGCACGGAGGCTCACTGCTACGCGAGCCATCGTCCGTCGAGTGGAGCCATCGTGTAGGCAATGACATCTTTACAAAAGTCATCACCCAGCCAGGCGGCGAAGCGACGTTCCATCTGCCTACAAGCGGACAATGGGTTGACTTTTGGAATCAGACCGTGCATCAAGCAGGTGAGGCGATACACCAGACGTATCCTCTCCACCGTTTCCCGCTCTTTATCCGCAAGGGGTCTATTATTCCCCTGTCCATTGACAACGATATCACCGGTATAGGCGACGAAACATGTGCCGGCAAGCGTGTGTTCCTGATTACGCCGGACGGCCGCACATCACAGACTCTCTACCTTCCTGAAGGGGCAGGAACAGCCTATTTCAAGTGTACAGTTGCCTACGATGAAGAGAAGCGCACCGTTTCTATACAATCAGAGAAAGAGGTGGATGCCTGTGTCATTGTTCAGCATGTAGGATGTGTTGCCGGCAAGGGAAGTGAACTGATTCTCACATTATAATTATAGTTGTTCAATAGGTAATATCATTATGATGCATCAGGACAAAGATGCATTCCCGTAAAATGGATAAGAATCCCCGAAATCTGCATCCAAGCAGTTTCGGGGATTTGTTTGTTGCTTTGCATCGTGAACCCAATCAGGTTAGAATCAACAGCTTAAAGAGAGAGGCATTTCGTGCGTTGTCTTTTTATTCGGTACAAGTCCACTTAGGGAAGAGCATACCGACATAATCTATAATTGAGGTCATTATTCCCGAAATTCGGGTACCATTACTTGCATGGTTTTGCTGTAATTTTGCTGCCGATATGAAAAAGTATATTTTACCCCTAATTATGTTGGCTATGACAGCAATGACAACAAAAGCACAAGATGTGCAGAACAAGGCAACGCAGTCGAACACGTTGCAGTTAGAAAATCAATGGGACAAGACATTCCCCAAGAGTGACAAGGTAAGGCATGAGAAGGTGACATTCCGAAACCGTTTCGGTATCACGCTTGCAGCCGACCTATACATACCCAAAGAGGCTAAGAGCAAGCTGGCGGCCATTGCCGTCAGCGGACCCTTCGGCGCCGTAAAGGAACAGGCAAGCGGGCTCTATGCGCAACGTCTTGCGGAGGAGGGTTTCCTTACCATTGCCTTCGACCCCTCCTTTACGGGCGAAAGCGGTGGCGAGCCTCGCTATTCCTCATCAATGGACATCAACACCGAGGACTTCTGTGCTGCGGTGGATTATCTCTCGTGCCGCGACGACGTGGATGCCGGGCGCATCGGCATACTGGGAATATGCGGATGGGGAGGCATTGCACTGAACGCTGCGGCTCTCGACCCACGAGTAAAGGCTACGGTGAGCGTCACCTTATATAATATGACGCGCGTGACGCAACAGGGATATTTCGACTCTATGGACGAGGAAGCCCGATTCAAGTTGAAACAGCAGTTGGCTGAGCAGCGCACTGAGGAATATCGCAAAGGAGAGATTCTTCCACAAGGCGGACTGCCTGCCGAGGCTCCATCTGACGCATCAGACTTCTTCAAGCAATACATCGCCTACTACAAGTCGGAAGCACGTGGCTACCATCCCCGCTCACTCAACTCGAACATGGGATGGAACATCACCTCGCCTCTCATGCTCCTCAACCAAGACCTGTGGATTGCAGCCGACGAGATACGCACTCCCGTACTTATAGTCCACGGCGAGAAGGCTCACAGCCGATACTTCGGTGAGGAGGCTTATCAGAAAATCACAAGCGGCAAATACGCCGACAACAAGCGTCTGCTGATTGTACCCAATGCCACCCACTGCGACCTTTACGACGGCGGCGAGGGTAACTTCATCCCGTGGAATGAGATTATAGGTTTTTATCGGTCGAATATATGAGAAGACTTTTCATTACACTTGCATGGGTACTCACTCTGCTGGGTGCCCATGCCCAAACAAGCAACACTATGAACGAAAGTAAATTAACCACACGTCAGTTGAATCTCGCCACTTGTGCCGCACTGGAGGCTCAGGATGATATGGCAAGGCTCGACACAGCATTGCGCAAGGCGCTCGACGAGGGTGTGACAGTGAACGAGCTGAAAGAGGCTTTCTCGCAGCTATATGCCTACACAGGATTCCCCCGCTCGCTCAATGCGCTCAACCTGCTGAAGAGTGTACTCGGTGAACGTAAGTCAATGGGCATCACCGACCATGAAGGGAAGCCGTGGAAACGCCCCACTCTATGGGACAATGCAGAGGAAGCATTGCGGCGAGGCACCGAGGTGCAGACGCGCCTTTGTGGTGGAGTGCCATACAACTTTGATCTCTCTCCACAGGATGACCACTATCTCAAAGCACATCTTTTCGGCGACATCTTCGCCGGTGACCAACTGTCAGAAGCCGACCGTGAGATTGTCACCGTGGCTGCCCTCTCGGCCATGGAGGGTGTGGAGCGGCAGCTGGCTTCGCACAAGCGTGGAGCCGTGATGATGGGAAACACCTTCGAACAGGTGGAGCAACTTTGCCACTATCTTTCTGAGAACGGTCTTTCCCAATCAGACAATGCCGCCGACGCTTGCCACGGCGACTGGCCCAAAGGCAATCCCAACACCCAGTTTGCCCGGTATTTCACAGGCAACAGTCATCTGGCTCCCATTGCTCCCAAAAACCTTTCGGCTGATGAAAAGACAATACAAGGCTATAGCAACGTGACCTTTGAGCCTGGTTGCCGCAACAACTGGCACATACATCACGGTGCCCACCAAATCCTCATCTGCGTCAGCGGCAAGGGATGGTATCAGGAATGGGGCAAACCAGCCATACCGCTTCAGGCCGGCGACATCATCGACATCCCCGAAGGCGTAAAGCACTGGCACGGAGCGAAAGCCGACTCGTGGTTTCAGCATTTAGCTACCCATGTGAAGATCAGCAATGAGGAACGTAACGAGTGGTTAGAGCCAATGAGTGATGAGGAATACAATAAATTATAACGAGTATCGCATCATCAATGCGCTTAGAATAAGGGTGGAGATGGTTAAGCCGATATATTGTAGTTTTGCTGTAACTTTGCAGCCAAGATTTGTTACAATTAGTTTATATGAGCAAAAAAGTACTAGTAATATCGACAAGTCTGAGGTCGAGGAGCAACTCTGAGGCATTGGCAGACGAATTTATGCGTGGCGCAACGGAAAACGGCCACGAAGTGGAAAAAATATCTTTGCGAGATAAGAACATACAGTTCTGCCGTGGTTGCCTTGCCTGTCAGCATACGGGGAAATGTGTCATCAAGGATGATATGCCTTTCATTATCCAGCGGATGCACGACGCAGACATCATCGCCTTCGCCACCCCTATTTATTATTATGAGATGTGCGGACAGATGAAGACGCTGCTCGATCGCGCCAATCCACTCTACAACTCCGACTATCGTTTCCGCGACATTTATATACTTACGGCAGCGGCAGAGGATGAAGAAGAAGTGCCACAAAGGGCAGTGAGCGGACTGGAGGGTTGGATTGAGTGTTTCCCCAAGGCTCGTTTGGCTGGCTCTGTGTTTGCCGGTGGTGTGACGGACATGGGTGACATTGACGGACATAAGGCACTGGCTGTGGCATACGAAATGGGCAAAACGGTATGAACAAGTGACTTGTATATGGCAATGCCGTATTTACCTGGCTGCATACCGTTGCATCCACGATTATGACGGGATTAGTCATGTGGCACATTGGGCTGAACTGGCATGGAATCAATCAGTAGTACGACCGTTTTAGTGCACATTGTTAAGCATTGGAAATGGTATGCACGCAATTAAGAATACCGTCAACTTATGATGGCAAGAATGGGTCAGCCAGCCATTTCCTGTAAAATTGGTAATTATCCCCGAAATCTGTATAACGCGGCTTTCAGAGATTTTCGAGTATTTTGTAGCCAAAACCAGTTCATTGTATGATGGAAAAGAAGGATATCTCACGTCGCACAGCTCTCAAGATGATGGGAAGTGCGGCATTGGCTACAATGATGGCCGCAACGGGAACATCAGCCCTCACCTCTTGCATTGAGGGCAGGAAGAAGAGGGTGGTATTATATTTCACCGGTACGGGCAACTGCCTCTACGTGGCACGCCAGCTTGCAGGAAAGCAGAGAAGTGCTTTACGGTAACCGACACCTGCATCGACTGCGGCATTTGCAGCTACGTGTGTCCGCGTGGCAACTACGACTTCACTTCGCAAGGGGTACAGATGCAAGGTGACTGCGAGTTCTGCTTTGCCTGCATACAGAACTGCCCGCAGAAAGCCATACAGTTCAAGAAGAATGAAGACGGTACATGGCCAGACGGCACGGAGCGAAATCCTAATGCCCGCTACCGCAACGAGCACGTGTCGCTGATGGATCTCAAGCTGGCGAACAACCAAAAAGGATAGAATATGCAGGATGTGCTTTTTGAACATACACTAATGAATGTGGGTGACGGCACGAAGGAGGGATATTTGTACCACGCCTATTGTCATGAAGGAGAATGTCGTTTCTCCTTCAATGGCAAGGAGTATGTCATGACGGGAGGCGACTGCCTGATAGTACGCCGCAGCGAACTGCTGAAAGACATCCGGGAGAGCAGTGACTTCAAAGTGGATGTAGCGTATGTCACCCCGCAGTTCATCACGATAAGCACCCCGCAGAGCAATTATGGCATCCGCGGCGGACTGTCGCTGTTCAACAACCCCATCATGCACCTTACGCCTGAGATGCAGGAAGTTTGTACACTAGACTTTGACTATATAAGAGAGACTTCGTGCGTTGTCTTTTTATTCGGCACAAATCCGCTGATGTTTTTCCCGTCGAATCGTACATTGCTAAATTGAGAGAACGGCTTTTGATTGGAAAACGTATAACCCAATGAGAGCATGATTTCGTCGCACTTTAGGCTTAGCGCATTTGTACCCTTTGATATACCATCGTCTTGTCGGTCTTCGAAAGCGAAGGGGGAACGGCACTGTCGGATATGGCACGTCGATAGTTGGGTTGGGGACTCATGACGAAGTGCAACTTTACGCCCTGACGAATGTCATCGTAGGTAAGATAGGACTTGTCATGTTTCCGACCGTTGACGTAAAGTTCCTTGACATACACGTTTTCGGGCGACCAGTTGTCGGTGGTCATCTCTATCTTCCGACCGTTGCCCAAAGTGATGCTGGCAGCCTCCAAACAAGGAGAACCGATGTTATAGACATTGCTGGAAGGGGCTACAGGATAGAATCCCAGACAGTTGAAGAGATACCAGGCAGACATTTGTCCGCAATCGTCATTTCCGCTGAGGGCATCGGGGGTATTACCATAGAAACGAGAGACAATGGTGCGCACCCATTTCTGACACTTCCAAGGCTCCTTGATGTAGTTGTAGAGATAGGCTACGTGGTGGCAAGGCTCGTTGCCATGCCAGTAGGCTCCGATACGACCCTGAATGTCGTGGGCACCGGGGATGTCTTCGGGCAGCTCTACAGTGAACAGTTCGTCCAGACGCTGACGAAAAAGTTTCTTTCCAATCAAGTTGATGTATCCTTGTACATCGTGGGGTACGTACCATGTGTATTGCAGGGTAAACCCCTCGGTGATGTCGCCCCATCCGTGTACCGAACCGGGACCCTGATAAGCTACGGGCGTGAAAGGTGTGCGCCACGCGCCTTTGCTATCCCGTCCACGCATATACTTGGTTTCGGGATCCACCAGAGTCTGGTAGGAAAGGGAACGGTTCAGGAAGTAGCGGTAGTCTCCCATCTTACCCAGCTTAAAGGCAGCTTGAGCGATGCAGTAGTCATCATACGCATATTCCAAGGTTTTAGAGACCGACTCGGCTTCCTTATCGAAAGGGACATAACCCAGCTCGCGGTATTCGGGCAAGCAGTCGTAATGAGGATTCATGGCCGTGGTTTTCATGGCCTCATAAGCTCGTTCGTAGTCAAAACCGGGTACCTCCTTCACAATCATGTCGGCCAGCACGGAGACGGCATGGTAGCCTATCATGCACCATGTTTCGTTGCCATAGAAGGACCAGATGGGGAGCATCCGCTCCACGCTCTTGTCGTAGTGGGCCAACATGGAGTTGGCGATGTCGGCGTTCACATCCTGATGCACCAGATTGAACCAGGGATGCAGGGCACGGTAGGTGTCCCACAGGGAGAACACGGTATAGTTTGTGAAGCCCTCGGCCTTTTCGATGTTCTTATCCAGACCGCGGAAACTACCGTCGGCATCCTGAAAGATAAAAGGATGCAGGCTGGCGTGATAGGCCGAGGTGTAGAAGGTTTCCTTTGTCTTGCGGTTGGCAGTCAGGGTGTATTTGCCCAGTTCCTGTTCCCAAAGGGCTTCGCCTTGGGCACGAAGGGTATCGAAAGTCAGGCCGTCCAGTTCCTTCAAGTTCAGCAGGGCACCGTCGGTGCTGACGGCTGAAATGGCAGTCTTCACCGTGAGCGTCTCGCCCTCCTGCGTGTCGAAGGAGAGGCAGGCCATCAGTTTCCGGCCCCAGGCTTCGCGGTCGCTGCGGAAACGCGAAGTGTCA
>SAMEA3663248__coassemble_499_pt1 | contig 14143 bp, 10 predicted proteins | sample SAMEA3663248__metabat2_low_PE_023 | metagenome-assembled genome bin SAMEA3663248 (sample SAMEA3663248) | pig gut metagenome | biome: pig gut; feature: pig-associated habitat; material: faeces | place: China | collected 2013
CCGTGGAACGTACCTCCAACGGCACCAGCTTTATCTTCTCTTTCATAAACAGTAACTGAATGACCACGACGATTTAGTCACATCGAAGGACAACTCCGTGTTCCGCAACCCGTCGGTCTACCAAATCAATACGCCCCAGTCCTACCTCTACTCGGAGGTGTACGACCACTTCGTGCGCCAGTTCCCCAATGCCAACATCATCTTCATCGAAGCCTCCACGGGCACCAAGGAGAAGGCTGAATTCATCAAGGGACTGAAAGAGGAACTGCACAGCCGCTCCGTCCCCATGCAGAGCGTAAAGGAGGATGCCACCCCCGACTTGCTGAAGGGCGTGCTGGACAACGACCGGGAGAACATCTTCATCCCCACCTCGGGCAACAACACCACCCTGATACAGATACTTCCCCAACTGACGCTGCTGGTACGCGAACTGCCCGAAAGCCGCATCCACCTCTTCGGCTATCCGGAGTGGCAGACCTTCACCAAGGACCATCTGGAGGCCTTCTTCGAGCTGGACACCTACTTCTACTCCTCATTCTACACCAACAACCTGCTGCCCGCCGCCATCAACTTCACGCGCAGCTACCGCCGCTGGTATGGCAAGGAAATGGACGAGCGGTACCCCAAGTTCGGGATGCTGGGCTTTGACACGGGCTACTACTTCCTGAAGGGATTGTCGCGCTTCGGCTCGGACTTTGAGCAGGAGATGCAGCGACTGAACCTGACGCCGATACAGACAGGATTCAAGTTCCAACGGGTCAACAACTGGGGAGGCTTCATCAACCGGAAGGTATTCTTTGTACACTTTACCAAGACATTCGAACTGCTCAAGCTCGACTTCGACTAAGGAAGCCCCTATACCATATATAATATGTATAACAGAACAGGACATTTGCACAACTTCAACCATACACGCTGATGAAACTGAAAGCAACGATAGGAACCCTCATACTGACACTGCTCTGCGCCCTGAAGGCCGAGGCACAAATTGGCGACCAACGCCACGAACTCTCCGTGGGATTTGGTGGCGGCATCAACATGAACAGCGCCAGCTTCTCGCCCAGCATCAAGCAGAAGAACCTAATGGGCATCCACGGAGGCTTTACCGCCCGATACATCTCCGAAAAGTATTTTGCCATGATTTGCGGTGCCCAGATAGAGGTGAACTTCTCGCAACACGGATGGGACGAGTACTACGAAGACTATACCACCCTGGGATATACACGCACCATGAACTACGTGGAGATACCCTTCCTGGCCCATCTGGCATTCGGAAAGGAGCGCGGACTGCAGTTCTTCATCCATGCCGGCCCGCAGATAGGCTTCCTGCTGAGCGATAGTGAAAAGAGCGAGGGTGACTGGGAGAACGAGGGCTACGGCCTGACGACCGAACAGCACGGAAAGCCCATAGACAACAAGTTTGACTACGGCATCGCCGCAGGAGCGGGACTGGAACTGCGCACCCGTGCCGGCAACTTCCTGCTGGAAGGACGCTACTACTATGCCCTGTCCGACTTCTACGACAGCACCAAGAAGGACTACTTCTCCCGCTCGGCCCACGGGGTAATCACCGCCAAGCTGACCTACCTCTTCGACCTGAAAAAATAGTCGGGCGAAAGCCGCCGCCGCCTGATAATCCTACAAAAGCCCCTCTCTTGTTGCCGGATGTAACCGGCTGACAAGAGAGGGCTTTCTTTTTATCCATATAACAAATCACAAAGTCATATATTCAAGAAAACCTATATCATTTTGACAAAATAAAAAGGAAAACAAAATAAAAATTGGTAAGACAAAAACGACGATAACGAACTATTTGTTTTCATCCATGATAGTAGCATAGAGAGTCTCAATTACAAATCATATATTTAAAGCCGTTCATACTTACAATCCGTAAGTATAGTATATTTCATATATCATATTTGAAAGCAACCACTAAAATAATTAGAAAAAAGAGACGTAAAATGATTATATTAAAGCAAAACGTCGTATATTTGCACAAAAATAAAACAAAAGGATAAACTAACAAACCAACGGAAAGCAAAATGGCAAGGATTGTAAAATTCACAAAGATGCACGGAGCCGGCAACGACTACATCTATGTAGACACCAGCCGCTATCCGATAGCGAATCCCGAAGAGCTTTCCATCCGCTGGAGCGCACCGCATACGGGCATCGGCAGTGACGGACTGGTGCTGATAGGCCGTTCGGATAAGGGAGACTTCAGTATGCGCATCTTCAATGCCGACGGTTCGGAAGCCAAGATGTGCGGCAATGCCAGCCGCTGCATAGGCAAATACCTGTATGAATACGGGCTGACTGACCAGACTGAGATACAGCTTGACACACTGTCGGGCATCAAGATACTGAAACTGCACGTTTCGGATGGCAAAGTGGAGCGTGTAACCGTGGACATGGGTGCACCGGCAGACGAGCCGGCCGACTACGACGGCAAGGGGGCCAAACCCATGAAGGAACAGCCATTCTGGGCCGACGGAACCCGCTACGTGGGCACAACCGTCTCGATGGGCAATCCGCACCTGGTCATCTTTGTGAACGACATCAACGAGGTAGACCTGCCTGCCATCGGTCCTGTGCTGGAAAACCATCCGCTGTTCCCCGGTCGCATCAATGTAGAATTTGCACAGGTGCTGGCCAAAGGGAAAATCAGGATGCGCGTATGGGAACGGGGGTCGGGCATCACCCAGGCCTGCGGAACCGGTGCCTGTGCCACAGCCGTAGCCGCCTTCCTGACCGGACGCTCGGGGCGTCAGTCGGAGATACAGATGGACGGAGGTACACTGAACATCGAATGGGACACACATTCAGGACATGTATGGATGACCGGTGGAGCCACCAAGGTGTTCGACGGAGAGATAGAGATAGAATAACCAGTATATAAGTCACTTAAAACAACAGAATAGATATGGCATTAGTTAACGAACATTTTCTGAAACTACCCGGTAGTTACCTGTTTTCAGACATAGCTAAAAAGGTAAATACGTTCAGGATAACACACCCCAAACAAGAGGTCATCCGCTTGGGTATCGGCGACGTTACCCGCCCACTGCCACCGGTCTGCATCGAAGCAATGCACAAGGCAGTGGAAGAGATGGCGGATGCCAAGACATTCAGAGGATACGGACCCGAACAGGGCTACGACTTCCTGATTGAGGCCATCATCAAGCACGACTACGCTCCGCGAGGCATCCATCTGAGCCCGACGGAGGTATTTGTGAACGACGGCGCGAAAAGTGACACCGGCAACATCGGCGACATCCTGCGCCACGACAACAGCGTGGGTGTGACCGACCCCATCTACCCGGTATATATTGACAGTAATGTGATGTGCGGACGAGCAGGCGTGCTGGAGGAGGACGGCAAATGGAGCAACGTGACCTACATGCCCTGTACAGCCGAAAACAACTTCGTACCCGAAATACCGAACAAGCGCATCGACATCATCTACCTGTGCTACCCCAACAATCCGACCGGCACCACCCTGACCAAGGCCGAACTGAAGAAATGGGTAGACTATGCACTGGAGAACGACACGCTGATACTGTTTGACGCAGCATACGAAGCGTTCATTCAGGAGGAGGATGTGCCCCACTCCATCTACGAAATCAAAGGGGCCAAGAAGTGCGCCATCGAATTCCGAAGCTTCTCGAAGACAGCCGGTTTCACAGGTGTGCGATGCGGCTATACCGTCGTACCAAAGGAACTGACCGCCGCCACGCTGACCGACGAACGGGTTCCGCTGAACAAGTTATGGAACCGCAGACAATGCACCAAATTCAACGGCACCAGCTACATCACCCAACGGGCGGCAGAAGCCATCTACACCCCGGAGGGTAAACGACAAATCAAGGAAACCATCAACTACTATATGGAGAACGCCCGCACCATGAAGGAGGGACTGGAAGCAGCCGGACTGAAGGTGTATGGCGGTGTCAACGCTCCCTACATCTGGCTGAAGACACCGAACGGCATCGGCTCGTGGCGCTTCTTCGAACAGATGCTCTACGAAGCCAACGTGGTGGGCACACCCGGCGTAGGATTCGGTCCCAGCGGCGAAGGCTACTTGCGACTGACCGCTTTCGGTAAGCACGAGGATTGTATAGAGGCAATGAGACGCATCCGCAACTGGCTGAAATGAATTTAAAGTTAATAATTTAAAATGAGAAAGACGCAAGCGGGAGAGAAAAAGAGAATTGGAACGAAGAGAGAAAGAAGGAAAGGATAACAGAGATATACAAATACATTATTCACAACTAAAAAGGTAAAAAGTATGAAAAGAGGAACCACAACATGGATGGGACTGGGCATTGCCCTGCTGGCTGCGGCCATGCCTTTCCAAGCAAATGCACAAGACAAAGTCGAGACATCGGTAGGTGCCGATCTGGTGAGCGGCTACGTATGGCGTGGCCAGGAACTGGGCGGCGTGAGCATCCAGCCCGCACTCTCCGTAGCCTACAAAGGATTCTCCATCGGAGCCTGGGGTTCGGTGGGACTGGAAAGCACAGATACCAAGGAGTTTGACCTGACCGTGGGATATGCCACAGGTGGATTCAGCCTCTCCGTTACGGACTACTGGTTCAATATGGCCGGTGACCAGGCTGCCAAGTACTTCCAGTACGGCAGTCACAACGATGCCAACTCGCACGTCTTCGAAGCCCAGATAGGATACGACTTCGGTCCGGTTGCTTTCAACTGGTACACCAACTTTGCCGGAGCCGACGGAGTGAAGCAGAACGGTAATCGCGCCTACTCATCGTACGTCACGGTAGCCGCCCCCTTCAAATTGGGAGGAGTGGACTGGACGGTGGAAGCAGGAGCTACCCCGTGGGAAACCAGTTTCTATGGCAGCAACGGACTGGCCGTAGTCAACCTCAGCCTGGGAGCATCCAAAGAGATAAAGATAACAGACTCCTTCTCGCTGCCGCTCTATGCCACAGCCACGTGGAACCCACGTACCGAAGGTGCCTATTTTGTTGTAGGAATTAGTTTTTAACAGTAATAGTTTAAGGTATGAAAAAGATTGAAGCAATTATCCGCAAGACCAAGTTCGAGGATGTAAAAGACGCTCTGCTGGAAGCGGACATCGAATGGTTCTCTTACTACGAAGTGAGAGGCATCGGGAAATCGCGGCAAGCCCGCATCTACCGCGGCGTGATGTACGACACCAGCTCCATCGAGCGCATCCTCATCTCCATCGTGGTACGCGACAAGAATGCAGAGAAAACCGTACAGGCCATCATCAAGGCTGCCCAGACCGGAGAGATAGGTGACGGACGCATCTTCGTCATCCCCATTGAGGATGCCATCCGCATCCGCACAGGCGAACGGGGCGACATCGCCCTCTACAACGCCGAACAGGAAAAATAGAGTGGCAGCACATAAACCATATCACATACAAACAATACAACTAATAGAAACATTATGGACAAGATACAGAAATACAACATCGCCAAACTATGGATAGCCGGTGTTATCCTGATGGCGCTCTGCATAGCTACTGACACCTTTGCACAGGAACCGACGGCAGTGGCCGACAGTGCCGCCACCGCAGTGACGGAAGCAAGTGTTACCTTTACGACAGCCGAAGAGGCCGTAGCACCTGTAGAAGCAAACGACGAACTGGCCAACGGACTGAACACCGTATGGATGTTGCTGGCCGCCATGCTGGTATTCTTCATGCAACCGGGCTTCGCACTGGTAGAAGCCGGCTTTACCCGTACCAAGAATACGGCCAACATCCTGATGAAGAACTTTGTGGACTTCATGTTCGGCAGCCTGCTCTATTGGCTCATCGGTTTCGGACTGATGTTCGGTGCAGGCAGCTTCGTGGGCGCACCCCACTTCATCGACCTCTCCTTCTACGACGGAGGCGGACTGCCCGCCGAGGGCTTCCTGGTATTCCAGACGGTGTTCTGCGCCACAGCAGCCACCATCGTATCGGGTGCCATGGCCGAACGCACCAAATTCTCCATGTATTTGGTATACACCATATTCATCAGTGTGCTGATCTATCCGATTTCCGGTCACTGGACCTGGGGAGGCGGCTGGCTGATGAACGGTGAAGAGGGTTCGTTCATGATGGACACTTTCGGAACTACCTTCCACGACTTTGCCGGCTCTACCATCGTTCACTCTGTGGGCGGCTGGATTGCTCTGGTGGGTGCTGCCATTCTGGGTCCCCGCATCGGCAAGTATGGTAAGGACGGCAAGTCAAAGGCCATCCCCGGTCACAACCTGACCATCGCCGCACTGGGTGTCTTCATCCTCTGGTTCGGCTGGTTTGGATTCAACCCCGGTTCACAGCTGGCAGCCGCTTCGACAGACGACCAGGTTGCCATCTCGCATGTATTCCTCACCACCAACCTGGCTGCCTGTGCCGGTGGCTTCTTCGCCCTGGTCATCAGCTGGTGGAAGTATGGCAAACCTTCGTTGTCACTGACCTTGAACGGTATCCTGGCCGGTCTGGTAGGTATCACAGCCGGTTGCGACTGCGTCTCTCCGCTGGGTGCTGTCATCATCGGAACCGTATGCGGCATCTTGATGATCTTCTCTGTTGACTTCATCGACAAGGTGCTGAAGATTGACGACCCCGTAGGTGCCAGCTCGGTACACGGTGTATGCGGATTCACAGGAACCGTACTGACAGGTCTTCTCTCTACCAGCGAAGGACTCTTCTACGGTGCCGGTGCCGGATTCTTGGGAGCACAGCTCTTCGGAGCGGTCGTGGTAGGTGTATGGGCAGCGGTCATGGGCTTCATCATCTTCAAGGGTCTGAACATGATTCACGGTCTGCGCGTCACCAAACGTATCGAAGAAGAGGGACTCGACATCTATGAACACGGAGAATCGGCTTACAACGGATAAACGAAGTAACTAATCATTCATCAATTACATAAACTTAAAAAACCATGTCAAAATTAAGATTCAGAGTAGTGGAGACGGCGTTCAAAAAGAAACCCGTCGCAGTGGAAGTACCGGCGGAACGTCCGTCAGCCTATTTCGGCAAGTATGTATTCAACAAAGAGAAGATGTTCAGATACCTGCCCAGCAAGGTATACGCTAAACTGATAGACGTGATAGACAACGGGGCTCCCCTGGACCGCAGCATCGCCGATGAGGTGGCTGCCGGCATGAAGAGATGGGCCACCGAAATGGGTGCCACGCACTACACGCACTGGTTCCACCCGCTGACCGAGGGTACGGCCGAGAAGCACGATGCCTTTGTGGAACACGACGGAAAGGGCGGCATGATGGAAGAGTTCACCGGCAAGCTGCTGGTACAGCAGGAGCCCGATGCCTCCAGCTTCCCCAACGGCGGTATCCGCAACACGTTCGAGGCGCGTGGCTATTCGGCTTGGGATCCCTCTTCGCCTGCCTTCATAGTAGACGATACACTCTGCATTCCCACCATATTCGTGGCCTATACGGGCGAGTCGCTCGACTACAAGGCTCCGCTGCTGAAGGCACTCCGTGCCGTAGACAAGGCTGCCGTAGACGTATGCCACTACTTCAACCCGGACGTAAAGAAGGTATATGCCTACCTGGGCTGGGAACAAGAGTACTTCCTGGTAGACGAAGGACTGTATGCCGCACGTCCCGACCTGCTGATGACCGGGCGTACACTGACTGGACACGACAGTGCCAAGAACCAGCAGCTGGAGGACCACTACTTCGGTGCCATCCCGCCGCGTGTAGCCGCCTTCATGAAGGATCTGGAAATTGAAGCTCTGAAGCTGGGCATCCCCGTAAAGACACGCCACAACGAGGTGGCTCCCAACCAGTTTGAGCTGGCTCCCATCTTCGAGGAGTGCAATCTGGCCGTAGACCACAACATGCTCATCATGTCGCTGATGCGCAAGATTGCACGCAACCACGGATTCCGCGTCCTGCTGCACGAGAAGCCCTTCAAGGGAGTCAACGGTAGCGGCAAGCACAACAACTGGTCACTGGGTACCGATACAGGCATCCTGCTGCACGGACCCGGCAAGACGCCGGAAGAGAACCTGCGCTTCATCACCTTCGTAGTGAACACGCTGATGGCCGTCTACCGCCACAACGGTCTGCTGAAGGCCAGCATCTCCAGCGCCACCAATGCCCATCGTCTGGGAGCCAACGAGGCACCTCCTGCCATCATCTCCTCTTTCCTGGGCAAGCAGCTGAGCCAGGTGCTGGAGCACATCGAAGAGAGTACCAAGGACGACCTGATTAGCCTGAGCGGCAAGCAGGGCATGAAGCTGGATATCCCGCAGATTCCCGAACTGCTGATTGACAATACCGACCGAAACCGCACCAGTCCGTTTGCCTTCACTGGCAACCGCTTCGAGTTCCGTGCTGTAGGTTCGGAGGCCAACTGCGCTAGTGCCATGATTGCCTTGAACGCAGCCCTGGCCGAACAGCTGACTGACTTCAAGAAAGACGTGGACGAGCTCATTGAGAAGGGCGAACCGAAGATTTCGGCCATCCTCGACGTGGTGCGCAAATACATCAAGATTTGCAAGCCCATCCACTTCGACGGCAACGGCTATAGCGACGAGTGGAAGGCCGAAGCAGCCCGCCGCGGTCTGGATTGCGAGACAAGCGTACCGGTCATCTTCGACAACTACCTGAAGCCTGAAAGCATCCGGATGTTCGAGAGCATCGGCGTGATGACGCAGAAGGAACTGGAAGCCCGCAACGAGGTGAAGTGGGAAATGTACACCAAGAAAATTCAGATTGAAGCCCGCGTACTGGGCGACCTGGCCATGAACCACATCATCCCCGTGGCTACCCAGTACCAGACGGAACTGATTGACAACGTGTACAAGATGAAAGGGCTCTTCCCGGCAGAGAAGGCTGCACAGCTCTCCGCCAAGAACCTGGAGCTGATTGAAGAGATAGCCAACCGTACTGCCTTCATCAAAGAGCACGTAGACTCGATGATTGAAGCACGTAAGGTGGCCAACAAGATTGAGAGCGAACGCGAGAAAGCCATCGCCTACCACGACACCATCGTACCGGCCATGGAGGAGATACGCTACCACATCGACAAGCTGGAACTGATTGTAGACAACCAGATGTGGACGTTGCCTAAGTATCGCGAACTGTTGTTCATCCGATAAGCATTGCAAGTGAACAAATAAACAAATTATCTATTTCTTTTGTTGGTTGTTTTAAGTTTACAGAGGCAGGAACGTTGTGAAAAGGGCCTGCCTCTTTTCTATTCTTGAAACTTGGTAATAATTTACAAACAGTTTATAAAACGGTTGGCAAAACCGAAAGAAAAAACTACCTTTGGGGAAACTAACCGACAGCTTCAGCTGTTATACTGACAACCACTAAACGAATAGAAGCTATGATTATACAACTCATCACATTTGCATCGCATTTGCAAGGGCAGAACTCACTCCGTGCCTCTCACGAAGTGATACTGGCCGAGATAGAGAAATATTTTACCATCCACGTCATTGACTACCGACAGATAGACCAACTCTCGCCCGACCGCTTCGCCGTGCTGTTTCTGGCTACCGGCGGCGTAGAACGACTGGTCATCCAGCACTTCGAACAGCTACCCCACCCTACCATCTTACTGGCCGACGGAATGCAGAACTCCTTGGCATCCGCCCTCGAAGTGGCAGCCTGGCTGCGTGCCCGAGGCATGAAGAACGAAATCCTCCACGGCGACCTGCAGGAGATTATCCGCCGCCTCTTTGTACTCTACAACAACTTTGTGACGCAGCGTCGGATGCGAGGAATGCGCATCGGGATAATCGGCACACCCTCACACTGGCTTGTGGCCAGCAACGTAGACTATCTGCTGGCCCAGCGGCGGTGGGGCATCCGTTACGTCGACCTCCCTTTGGAACAGCTCTACCAATACTACGAAGAAGTGAGTGAGGAGAGTGTGGATGATGCCTGTGCCCATCTGACCCAAAAGGCACTGGCCTGCCGGGAGGCTACGCCCGAAGACCTGGTCAAGTCCATGCGGCTATACCATGCCTTGAAGCGGATGGTGAACGAGGAACACTTGAGCGCACTGACCCTCAGCTGCTTCCGACTGCTGGAGCAGACACGGAACACGGGCTGTCTGGCATTGGCATTGCTGAACGATGAGGGCATTGTGGCAGGATGCGAAGGCGACCTCCAGTCGGTATTCACCATGCTGACCGTGCGTGCACTGACCGGAAAGCCCAGCTTCATGGCCAACCCATCGCAGGTGAACACACGTACCAACGAGCTGGTGTTGGCTCATTGCACCGTGGGACTGGCCATGACCGAACGCTTCATCCTCCGCAACCACTTTGAGACGGAGAGCGGCATCGGCATCCAGGGCATCCTGCCTACCGGCGATGTCACGGTGGTAAAGTGCGGCAACGAATGCCTGGACGACTACTACCTGGCTACCGGTACGCTGACCGAGAATACCAATTACGTCAACCTGTGCCGCACACAGGTACGCATCCGGCTGAACAGCCCCGTGGACTACTTCTTGAAAAGGGCACTGGGCAATCACCACATCGTGGTACCCGGCAATCAGGAGAACATACTGAACGACTTCCTACAGGCCAACGGATGCAAACGGGTGGAGTAGCCGTCAACGACGCTGCGCAGCAGCATCCACTTCAAGATGACCGATGCGCGGCAGATGCACTTCGAAGCAGGTGCCTTTCCCCGGTTCCGAAGAGACGTGTATCGTGCCCTGCATCCTGTCTACAATGGTCTTGCAGATGCTCAGTCCCAAGCCTGCGCCCTGCGTGAAGCTGTCGCCCTTATAGAAGCGGTCGAAGATGTGCTGCTGTTGCTCGGCGGTGATGCCGCACCCGGTATCCTGCACGAACAGCACGACTTTGTCGGCTTCGTCCGTGCGGTAGCCGATGGTGATTGAACCCTGTTTGGTGAACTTCTTGGCATTGTTTATCAGATTGTTCACCACCTGCTTCAGCCGCACGGGGTCAATCCACAACAGGGTGTCCTCCCCTTCAGGTAGCGCGGTGCGGAGTGCTACACCCGGCGGCATGTTCAGATGCTGGCTGTCGCACACCCGCAGCAACAGCTGGCTCAGATTCACATCCCTGCTGACAAACTCCATCGTGCCCGCCTCGATGCGCGACATATCGAGGATGTCGTTGATGAGGGCCAGCAACAGCGCGCTGTTCTCGTTGATGCTCCCTACAAATTGGCTGATTTCTTCGGAGGAGAAGGCCTCTATGTCACGCAGCAGGTCTGAGAATCCCACAATGGCATTCAGCGGCGTACGTATTTCGTGGCTCATGTTGGCCAGAAAAGCCGATTTCAGTCGGTCGGCCTGCAACGCCTGGTCGCGTGCCTCTATCAGCTCAGCCTCTGCATCCTTGTACTTCTGTATGCTTTGGCAAATACCCAACATCCGGTAGGGTTCATCGGGCCGCAATCCTTCATAGATGACCCGTCGGAACTCCCACCACTCGTATGTGCCGTCCTGGTTGCGCAGGCGCAGGTTGCTTTGCAGGCTCTGTCCGTCCTCCTTGTCTATGCAGGCAAAACCCTTTAGTACCGCTTCCACATCGTCGGGATGGATGCGCTTGTCCAGCTCGTTCTTCTCCAGCTTAGTGGTACCTTCCGGCAGACCTAACCGCTGCAGGAAACCGTTCTGATAGGTAAACACGCCGGCTTCCATGTCGTAGCTCCAAGGATAGATGTCGCTGTCCACCACCACCAGGTTGAAGAGTTTCTTCAGCATCTCTTCCTCCGATATGTTATGGCAAATCAGTGCAACCCCGTTCAGCTTGTCACCCGAAAAGATGGGAACCACCTCGCCCGAGATGGGGAAATAGCGTCCGCTTTCACGGGCCTGCATGAAGGCATTCTCCGGAATGGGTACGAGGCGCGCTGTCTGCAACACGGTATGCAGCAGGTCGGTCAGGATGTCCTTTCCCCGATGATAGACCCCATAGACGGCACCGGCCATCCTGCCTTCGTAACGGTAGCCGTCGTAGGTCTCACCCTGCAGCCCCAGCATCTCCACCATCGCCCGATTCATGAAGTGCAGGTGCATCTCCGTGTCATAGGTCAGCATGGCATCGCGGATGGAGCAGAGGATGTTGTCGAACTCGTTGCGCTGCTCCACCAGCCGGTGCTGCACCAGCAGACGGGTTTGGACCTGCATACGCTTGCGGGCCTCCTTTCGATAGGCTCTGACGAGAAAGAATACGGCCACTCCCAGTCCCATCAGCAGCAACGCATAGGCCAGGTATATCCAGAAGGCGAACCGCTCCATCAGAGAGACGTTGATAAGGTCACCGTCTACATCGGCCTTCTTGATGTCTACACGAAAGTAGCGCAACTGCTTGTAATCAAATACAAACTGATGAGGCAAACGGACGGGAGAGAGTGGAGCCGCTCCCTGTTCAGAAAGCATCCGGGAGGCCAGTCTGCCTGCCGCCTCGGCATTGACAAAAGGCGGCACATCGTATACACCCAAGGCTCCTTGGTCCAACCCGTTGTTGTGACAGATGAAGAGAGGTGCCTTCAGACGGATACGCAGGAAAGGAGTCCATTTGGAGGCAATCACGGTGTATCGATAGGCCAGATTGTCGAAACAGACGGCAGAGATAATGGAGTTCAGCGGAGTGGTTTCCACGTTCATCTCTATCAGCGTATAGTCAGGATAAGCGGGTTGCAATGCATACCAAGTCTCTCGAATCCGCTGCATGGAACAGCGGCTGAGGTGGCTGTTGTCCGAGAGGCAAACCAAACGCTTGCGTTGGGGAAAGAGACGGATGGCCTCCTCTATCAGCGTGCGGTAATCGGGTTCTGCCAGAAAGCCGACGGCGTGTGACGCCTTCTGCATCAAAGCCGAATCGGGGTACTTGATGTCCGAATAGACCACCGGCAGCCGGTAGGGCAACGAGTCACCACAAGTCATCAGGGAGTAGAAAGCCTCATCGCCTCCCGTCAGAATAAGGTCGGTATTCCGCTGACGGGCACGCTCGCAGATGCGGCGCATGATGAAACGCTCGGACTCGTAAGGCCAGAAGTCGGCATCCACATACTCCATCGTGAGGTTCACTTTGACCCCTTCTGCAGAGAAGCCCTTCCGCAATCCCTCCATCCACTGATGTTCGATGTACGAATGACGGGAATAGGAATGTATGTACAGCACGTTGTAGACACGTGCAGTTCCATACAATACAGTCGATACTCCTCCTAAAAGCAGACAGAGCCACAGTAATATAAGCCTTCTCATCCGATGTTTGTTCTCTTAACGGTTTGCGGCCACAAAGATAGGAAAAGGAAGCGTAATATGCGCTCTATTTGAACAAAAATGTGCATGCTATTTTTTCGTACAGCACGTTACCGGCACAGACGGGAGCAAGGGTTTCCCTATTCGTCGTGCAACGCCTCGGCCGGCTCTATCTGCATGGCCTTGCGTGCAGGGAACCAGATGCTGACAGCAATCACCAGTGCCAGCAGCAACAATGTGGCGACAAAACAGAAGATAAAGCGGCAGGCGGTATCATCCATCAGCGTGTGTACCGTCAGGTCAGCCAGGCGTATGTTGAAGCAGATGAGCAGGGCCGGCACAGCGGCCGTCAGCAACAGCAGCAGTCCCTCCGTCTGATAGTAGGCCATCACGCTACGCCGGCTGCATCCCAGGCTCATGCGCAGGGCTATCTCCGACCGACGCTTGCGAATGCGCAGCCAGAAGGTACCCAGTATACCCAGAAAGATGTTGAAGACGAAGAAGAGGATGACGCTGTAGGCCGTGTTCAGGTAGTTCACCGTCCCCTGCTCGATGTCGTATGCCTCCTTCATGTCACTATACGAGCGGATGGATGCGAGGTAGAAGATGCCGCGGTCGAAAGCCTGCTGCATGTCGGCACGGAATCGTTCGGCAAAGCCTGCCACGCGGTCGGGATGGACGCGCAGCACAATATTGTGCCACCACAGCGGACGAGGGGTAGAGGTGGGCAGGTAGATGAAGGGCTCGTAGCGCTGGTAATCGTCCGTCTTATGCGGAGGCAGCACGGCCATCAGACGGTAGTTGGTCACAGGATTCTTGCTACCCAGCCAGTAGGGATTGAAGCAGGTGCGTCCCAACGCATCGGTCGGGGTGGTATGGAACAGCGAGTCGGCCAGCTGGGCACTCATCAGCGCCGGCATGGGGTAC
>SAMEA3663248__coassemble_525_pt1 | contig 13829 bp, 5 predicted proteins | sample SAMEA3663248__metabat2_low_PE_023 | metagenome-assembled genome bin SAMEA3663248 (sample SAMEA3663248) | pig gut metagenome | biome: pig gut; feature: pig-associated habitat; material: faeces | place: China | collected 2013
GTACTATACTACACCTGACACAAGACAGCACGTACGGCTACCTGTGGGCTACGATGGGCCATACGCTGGTGGTCTATCGAAAGACGGAGGAGGGTATGCTGCAGCAGATTGCCCTGCCGGAGGTGGTACCTACGGACAACCAGATGCTGAACGAGGTCATCAAGGACCGGCAGGGCAATCTGTGGGTAAGTGCCTTCGACCGTCCCAGCTTTATCATTCAGTTTCAGGAAAACGCATCGCAGCACTATCCCATGGAGTCCATCGCCCGACGGGTAAACGGACGCACGGCCGTGATGGCTCTGTGCGATGCAGGCGACGGCGTGATGTGGGTGTCGCAAGAGCGTACGGGAGTCTTCTTGTACGACCGTATCAACAACCGCGAGCGTTGCTACACCGACTGCAAGGAGACCGACGGACTGTGGCTGAACCCGGTGAAGGAGATGGCTGCCACTTCACTGCAAGGCGGGGTATGGGTGGCACCCGAACGGAGTTCCATCGTTTATAGGCTGAACCGGAACGGCATGGAGATGAAGCTGGTCGACGAGGTGCAGCTGGGTGGAAAACTGACCGCCGCCGACTACATCTGCAAGGTGTGTGAGGACGTGCAGCAACGCCTCTGGATAGGCACCACCCGAGGCCTGTACCGCTACGACATAAAGAAGAGGACAATGCAAACGGTGTCGGACAGCCTGGGTTTCGTATCGGACATCCAACCCATCAAGCAGGGCGGTGTGTGGGTAAGCACCACCGACAAGGGGCTGTACCGCTTCCCGGTTGAAGGCGCGGGTAGGCATTATCCCTTCAGCCCAGACTTCTCTACCCTGTCGCAGACCAGCGACGGACTGCTCTGGATGGGCACGGAAGGGGGAAGCATCTACCTCTTCGACCCCCATACGGAGGAGCTGACGGACTATACGCAGCGGTGCGGACTACAGGGCAACCGGGTGAACAGAGTGATGTGCGACATGTTCAATCACCTCTGGATAGATACGAACCAGCGGATCATCGAGTTCAATCCACGTAACAACTCCTTCCGTACCTATGAAACCGGCCACGAGGGGCTGGCACTGTGGCGACTGATACCGACCTCACTCTGCATGGGAGCCGATGGCAGGCTCTACTTCGGAGGGATACCCGGCATCTGCGCCTTCACCCCTTCCAACCACTTAGAGAGCGAAGCGCAGCAGGTGCGGACCGTGATTACCAACGTGACTGTGATGGGGCGGTCGCTACTATTTGGCGGACAAGAAGGATGCGACATCCGCCAAGGCATCCGCCTGCAGCCCGACGACCGTAACCTGGTTATCGAGTTCTCCTCGCTGAACCATCGTGAGGCACAGAAGATACGCTACGCTTATCAGCTGGAGGGTATAGACCACGAGTGGATATACACCAAAACAGGAAGAAACCGGGCCTTCTACAACCACCTGTCCAAGGGGACCTATCGCTTCCGCGTAAAGGCAACAGACGAAAACGGCCTGTGGAGCAGCGAGGTGACAGAGCTGACCATTCGCAGGCTACCCGCTTTCTATGAGACGTGGTGGGCCTACCTGTGCTACATCGTGCTGGCATTGGGCTGCGTGTACTACCTGCTCTATCTGTACATGAAGCGGATGGAACGTAAAAACAACGAGCTATGGGAGGACAGCCGGGAGATGATGAAGATGCGCACCTATCTGGACAGCAAAGTCAACCTGCCCGAGCCGGAGTTCGAACAGCTGGACGAACTGCTGATGGAGAAGGCGGTAAAGGCGGTGGAGGCGAACCTGACCGAACCCAACTTCGACGTAGCTGCATTGGCAGATGCCATGAACATGTCGCGCTCTACACTGACCCGCAAGCTGAAGGTCATTACCGGCCACACACCGCTCGACTTCATCCGCCACATCAAGATGAAACATGCCCGCAGGATGCTGCAAAATCCCCAGCGCAGCGTGACGGAAGTAGCTGCTACGTTGGGCTATCTAAACAGAAAATATTTTACATCTTGTTTCAAAGAGGAGTTTGGCGAGACTCCCAGCGAATTCCAGAAAAGGCAATCGGAAGGAAATCCCTCCTGAATGCCCTCTTCTTCCTCCTGCCCTGCCAGCTGAAAGCCACTCCCTGCCTTCCCTCTGCTGCAGCTTCGGGAAGGCGGATGCGTCCTCCTTCCCCCTGCCGAGGGCAGGAGACGTATAACCTGCCGAGGGTACGAATTGTTCCAACTTAGGGGTACAAATTCGTCAAACCGCCATCAGGAGCATTTGTAGCCCCTGTTTGCCTGAAACCCGTCCTCTCACCTTCCATGGCAACCTTTACTTTTGAGGCGATCTTTGCAGGGAGGGCATACCAGCCCTACTGACTCAGGGAACTGATGTTTAACTTTAATTTTATCAACTGATGAAACATTTGTTTTGGTTGCTTACGTTGGTAAGCATTTCGTTGACCGCCTTTGCCCAACAGAAGGTGACGGGAAAGGTGAAGGATTCTACAGGAGAGCCTATCATAGGCGCCAGTGTGGTGGTGAAAGGCAACACTACGCTGGGAACAATCACTGACATCGACGGTAACTTTTCGCTGGACGCTCCGCAGAAAAGCGTGCTGGTGATTTCGTACATCGGCTACATGACCCAAGAGGTAGAGACTGCCGGCAAGAAGGCACTGACCGTGGTACTGAAGGAAGATACCCAAGCCTTGGACGAAGTGGTGGTAATCGGTTATGGTACGCAGCGCAAGGGCGATGTGACCAGCTCGGTGGCCAGCGTGAAGAGTGACAACTTTGTGAAAGGTGCCGTGAAGGATGTCGGCCAGCTGATTCAGGGTAAGGTGGCCGGTCTGGCCATTACCAACCCCAGCGGTGACCCCACAGGTGGAACGCAAATCAAACTGCGTGGTACGAACACCATCGGTGGTGCCAACACAGACCCCTTGGTGCTGATTGACGGAATCCCGGGCGACCTGAGCACGGTAGCTCCTGAAGATGTAGAGAGCGTGGATGTGCTGAAGGACGGTTCGGCAGCGGCCATCTACGGTACACGCGGCACGAACGGTGTGATTCTCATCACGACCAAGCAGGCCAAAGGGACGGACATCAACCAGGTGGAATACAACGGCTACATCAGCACATCGGCCATCTCCAAGAAGTTGGATATGCTGACAGCCAGCGAGTTCCGCGCTCTCTATCCGGAGCAGGACCACGGTGCAGACACCGACTGGCTGGACGAGATTACACGCACACCGTTGACGCACGTACACAATGTATCGTTTCAGGGCGGCAATAGCCAGACCAACTACATTGCCAACCTGAACTATGCCAACCGGCAGGGCATCATGCTGAAGTCGGACTTCGAATCGTTCCAAGGACGTATCGAGGTGACTCACCGCATGTTCGACAACAAGCTGCGCATCAAGCTGGGTCTGTTCGGCAAGCAGGGACAATACGAATCCACCTCCAGTGGGGGCAGCTTCCGTGGTGGTGCCTACAGCCAGGCTACCCGACGCAACCCGACCGACCCCGTCCGCAACGAGGACGGCAGCTGGTACGAGAACCTGAGCAAGTTTGAATACGAAAACCCCGTGGCATTGCTCGAAGAGTGCAGCGGTAATGTGAAGCGCAACGAACTCCGCTTCAACACCAACATCGTGTACAACCCCATCGAGGACCTGACGCTGACAGCCGTAGGCTCGTACGCCCGTCAGAACATGAACAACGGCTACGAGGAGACCATGAACCACATCTCCGCCACACGCGACGGATTCACCGGCTGGTCATCGGTCAACGCATGGACCCGCATGGAGAAGCTGCTGGAGCTGACCGCTCAGTACAAAAAGAAAATCAACGAGCACAACTTCAGCGTATTGGGTGGCTATAGCTACGTGGAGACCGACTACGAAAGCATTTCGGTAAGCAACTACGGCTTCCAGGACGACTACTTCGGCGGATGGCACAACATCGGCATCGGTTCGGCCTTGAAGGATGGTAAGGCAGGGGTCGGCTCAGGCAAGACAGCTTCCAACCTGATTGGTTTCTTCGGCCGTGCCACCTACTCGTTTGACGACAAATACTTGTTGATGGCCAGCCTGCGTTACGAAGGTGCCAGCCAGCTGTGGGGCACCGACAACGAGTGGGGTCTGTTCCCCTCCATCTCGTTGGGCTGGAGAATCACGGGCGAGAAATTCATGCAGAACCAGAAGGTGTTTGATGACCTGAAACTGAGAGTGGGCTATGGTGTGACAGGTTCGCAGCCCAGCGAGGCCTTCCTCGGTGTAGCCATGCTGAAATACGACAAGTATGCATACGTGAACGGCCAATGGGTACAGACGATTGTCCCGGCATCCAACCCCAACCCCGACCTGCGTTGGGAGGAGAAGAAAGAGACCAATATCGGTTTGGACTGGTCTTCATTGGGCGGTCGCCTCTCGGGTACCGTTGATTACTACGACCGCAAGGTAGACGGTCTGCTCTACGACTATGCCGTACCTACGCCTCCCAACTTGGTAAACACTACGAAAGCCAACGGCGGTACGATGCGCAACAAGGGTTTTGAGTTCCTGGTATCTGCAGTGCCTGTCCGCAACAAGAACTGGGAGTGGGGTACTACGGTGACCTGGAGTGTCAACTCCAACAAGCTGGAAAGCCTGTCGGGCAGCGTGTTCAAGTCTGATTACGACTACTTCAACACCGGTTCGGTTGAGTATTCCGGCCAGGTAGACGGTTCGCACCGCGTACAAGAGGGCGAACCCATCGGAAACTTCTACGGCTTCAAAGTGGTTGATGTGGATGACGAAGGATACTGGATCTATGAAGACCGTAACGGCGAGCGGGTGAACTACAAGGACTTCGGTCATGCGCCCGAAGACAAACACGTGATAGGCAACGGCCTGCCCAAATGGTATGCCGGATGGAACAACAACCTGAGATACAAGAACTTTGACCTGAGTGTGACGATGCGTGGTGCCTTCGGCTTCCAGATTATCAACGGTGCCCGCATGAACTACGAAAACACCAAGAACAGCCGTTACGAGAACCGCATCAGCAGTGTCAACCGCAAGGTGTTCGGCAAGACGACACTGAGCAAGCAGGTGGAACCCGAGTTCAACAGCTACTATGTGGAGGACGGCGACTATTGGAAGATTGACAACATCACGTTGGGCTATACCTTCCCGAAGTTGGGTCGCTATGTGAAATACCTGCGTCTGTATGCCTCTGTGCTGAATGCCTTCACCTTCACGGGCTACGAAGGTATCGACCCCGAAGTCAGCACCAGCGGTCTGACCCCCGGCTACGATACACGTGACAGATATCCCAGTGTACGCTCATTTACCTTTGGTCTGAATGTCAAATTTTAAATCTATCCATTGAACGATGAAAACAAGAATACTTTCTTATGGACTGCTGGCCTCTATGGCCCTCATGGGCACTACCACTTCGTGTACCGACTTGCTGGACGAAAGCTATGGCAAGGTAGTGTCTTCACAATACAATCCCAAAACAGAAGCCGACATCAGTTATCTGGTGAATGCCGCCTACGTCTCCTGGCGTCAGACCATGTTGCTCTGGAACGGTGTAGTACGGTCGCAAGAGTTGTGCGCCGACCAAGATGTTATCCCTGCCCGTCTGGGTATCGGCTGGGTGGACGGCTATATCTACAAACGCTGGCACCAGCATCAGTGGACCACTGAAGACGACGGCGTAAAACAAGGCTGGGAACGCACCTATGAGGGTATCACCACCTGCAACCGGCTGCTCTCGCAGATAGAAGAGGGCGCCATCGGGGTGGAAGGCGAACAGAAACAGGACCTCATCTCTGAGCTGAAGGTGTTGCGTGCCTCCTACTACTACATCCTGATAGACCTCTATGGTAATGTACCGCTGGTGACCGACTTCCGCGACGAATCGCTACCACAGCAGGCTACCCGTCAGCAGGTGTTCGACTTCATCATCAGCGAAATCAGCGAGAACATCGACAACCTGTCCGAGACTGCACGCGGCTACTACTACGGACGTATGAACAAGTGGGTGGCACATACATTGTTGGCCAAGATGTATCTGAATGCCGAGGTGTATACCGGCACAGCCCAGTGGCAGAAGTGCATTGACGAATGCGACATCGTCATGAAGCATGCAGAGAGCACAGGCGACTACGCACTGGAGAACAATCAGAAGGATGTTTTCCGCACGGACAACGAAGGTTCCAAGGAGATTATCTTCGCCCTGCCCTTTGATGCCATCTATGTGACCGACTGGAATGCGTTTGATTTCCACCTCTACACCTTGGCCCCCGAGCAGCAGGAGACCTACAAGCTGTTGCATCGTCCATGGGGTGGTGTGTGCGTCATCCCTCAGTTTGTGGATAGCTTTGACAAGGACGACATCCGCTGGCAAGAGAACTTGATTCACGGTCCGCAATACACCTCGTTGAGCGGCAGCGAGCCCTTGCAGTGCAGTGATGGCAGCGGTGACCTTATCTTTACCAACGAAGTGCCCTCCATCGACGGTGCCACTCCCTATCAGGGCTACCGCTGGGGTAAGTTTGAATATGCGGTCGGTTCCACCAATGTACTGGACAACGACTTCCCCATGTTCCGCTATGCCGACATCCTGATGATGAAGGCCGAAAGCCTGATGCGTCTGGGCAAGCCGGGGGCAGGTGCCTTGGTGACACGGGTACGCGAACGCGCTTTCCGCAATGCCCCTGAAAAGGCCGTCGTCAGCGATGCGGAGTTGCTGGGTGGCAGCAGCTACGACTATGGTCGACGCGACACCTACGCCACAACGTACGAAGGAGGAGCCGACATCAAGTACGGCCGCTTCCTCGACGAACTGGGCTGGGAATTCATGCAAGAGGGACGTCGCCGTCAGGATCTGATTCGCTTCGGTGTATTCACCACCAAGAGTTGGCTGTCGCATGACAAATCGGAGGCAACACGGAATCTCTATCCCATTCCCAATGCAGCCATGCTGACAAACAGCAATCTAAAACAAAATCCGGGATATTGATGAATAAAATGTAAGGTAACTAAGGTTGTTTTTCATATATTTGTGGGCGTGTCACAAATCACTTGTTAGTTACTGATTTTGGCACGCCCTTTTTTTCTGACAAATAAACCAATTATTCATATAATAAAACGAACCGCTATGAAGCAGATAATCTTATCATGGGCTCTATTGCTGTGTATGAGCCTGACTGTACAAGCACAAAGTTTCCATAAGACGACCCAAGGCATCAAGGCCACCACACAGGGCATGGATGTAGAGGTGACGTTCTATTCGCCCTCCATCGTACGTGTGTACAAGACTCCCGAAGGGCGTCCCTGCGAAAAGAAGAGCCTGAGCGTGGTGATGGAACCGTCAAAGACAACCGTAGAGGTGAATGAGCAGGACGGAGTGGTACAGATGAAATCCGACCGCCTGCTGGTGACCTTCAACCCCGCCACCGGCGGCATACGCTTCTTTGACACGGCCGGCAAGCAGTTGCTGCAGGACAAGGACTATGGCACACAGTTTACCGACTTCAACGATGCCGGCACCCCCTCGTTCAACGTGCGGCAGGCCTTCCTGCTGGATAAGGATGAGGTCATCTACGGCCTGGGGCAGCAGCAGACGGGCAAGGTGAACCAACGCGGCCAGAAGCTGTTCCTCCGCAACCAGAACATGCACATCTGCATCCCCTTCATCCACTCCGTCAAGGGGTACGGATTGTATTGGGACAACTACTCACCTACTACCTTTACCGACAACCCGCAGGAGACTTCGTTCGACTCGGAAGTGGGCGACTGTGCCGACTACTACTTCGTCTATGGCGGCAATGCCGACGGTGTGATTGCCGGTGTCAGACAGCTGACGGGGCAGGCCCCCCTCTATCCGCTTTGGACACTGGGCTTCTGGCAGTGCCGCGAACGCTACAAGAGCCCCGACGAGCTCTGTGAAGTAGTGGACAAATACCGCGCCTTGCGTGTGCCGCTGGACGGCATCATCCAGGACTGGCAGTACTGGGGCTGCAACGAGAACTGGAACTCGATGGCCTTCGAGAATCCGCGCTACATCAACCGGATGGGTGACCCGCAGTTCATGCGTTTCCTGCCCAATGACGAGGACAAGAACGCCCGCTACCCCGAACCGCGCATCAAGAGTCCGCAGGAGATGATTGACTACGTGCACAGTAAGAACGCACACATCATGATTTCCGTATGGGCCTCGTTCGGCCCCTGGACAAAGATGTACCAGCGCATGGACAGCCTGAAGGCTCTGCTCGACTTTGAGACGTGGCCACCCAAGGCCGGCGTGAAGCCTTACGACCCATTCAACCCGGCAGCCCGCGACATCTACTGGGCTGAACTGAAGAAGAACATCTTCGACCTGGGTATGGACGGATGGTGGCTGGACTCTACCGAACCCGACCATCTGGAGGTGAAAGACAAGGATTTCGATGTTCCCACCTATCTGGGTTCCTTCCGCCGGGTTCACAACGCCTTCCCGCTGATGAGCAACAAGGGTGTGTATGAACACCAGCGTGCCACCACATCCGACAAGCGTGTCTTCCTACTCACCCGTTCCTCTTTCCTGGGACAGCAGCGCTATGCTTCGCACTCCTGGAGCGGTGACGTAGTCTCCCGCTGGGACGTGATGCGCAAGCAGATTGCCGCCGGCCTGAATTATTCGCTCTGTGGCATCCCCTATTGGAATACCGATCTGGGTGGATTCTTTGCCTGGGAATACAACAACGATGTCAACAACATTGCCTATCACGAGCTGCATACCCGCTGGTATGAGTGGGGAGCCTTCCAGCCCATCATGCGTTCCCACAACTCCAGTCCTGTAGCTGTAGAGATTTACCAATTTGGCAAGAAGGGCCACTGGGCGTACGATGCCATCGAGAAGTATACTCACCTGCGCTATCGTCTGCTCCCTTATCTCTATAGTACCACCTGGGAGGTGACGGACAAGGCAGGCAGCATCATCCGTCCGTTGATGATGGACTTCGCTGCAGACAAGAAGGTACTCTCTATGGATACGGAATATATGTTTGGCCGTAGCTTCCTGGTACGTCCTGTGACGGATTCGCTCTACACCTGGGTGGACGAGCAACGCAACGGCCATCAGAAGGATATGACACAGATAGGCACCACCGAGGTCTATTTGCCTGAAGGAGCTGACTGGTTTGACTTCTGGACGGGCCGTAAGCTGAAGGGCGGACAGACCATCGAGCGTGAAGTTCCCATCGACATCATGCCCGTCTACGTGCGTGCCGGTTCCATCGTACCTTGGGGACCTGCCGTACAGTATGCTGAAGAGAAGCGTTGGGACCATCTGGAAATCCGTATCTATCCGGGAGCAGATGCAACCTTTACCTTGTATGAAGACGAAAACGACAACTATAACTACGAGAAGGGCGCCTACTCCACCATCACCTTCCGTTGGGACGACGCCAAGCAGACGCTGACCATCGCCGACCGTCAGGGCCAGTTCCCCGGCATGTTGCAGCACCGCAAGTTCAAAGTCGTTCTGGTCCATCCGAAATCGGGTGCAGGCGACCTGCCTCTGCGTGGCGGGAAGACCGTCTCCTATAGTGGACATGAGGTGAAAGTGAAACTATAAACTGAATATCGTATGAAGAGACTACTGATTATCATTGCAGGACTGACGGCAGCCTGGACCACAACGGTCCAGGCTCAGTTGCCTGTGGCTGTACAACCTTTCGCTGTAGAGGACGTGCGTCTGACGGAAAGTCCGTTCAAGCATGCCGAGGAGATGGACATCCGCTACCTGTTGGGATTGGACCCCGACCGTCTGCTGGCTCCTTATCGCAAAGGAGCCGGCCTACCTTCCAAGGCAGAGAACTATACCAATTGGGAGAATACCGGTCTCGACGGACACATTGGCGGACACTACCTCAGTGCCTTGGCTTACATGACTGCAGCCACGGGGAACGAAGAGATTGAGCGGCGACTGGATTACGTCCTGTCACAACTCAAAGCGTGTCAGGATGCTGCAGGCGACGGATATCTGTGTGGCGTGCCTGACGGACGCCGCATGTGGAGCGAGATTGAGCGGGGAGAGATACGCGCTTCGGGGTTCGGCCTGAACAACCGCTGGGTACCCCTCTATAACATCCACAAGATTTATGCCGGCCTGCGTGATGCCTGGCTGCAGACACATCGCGAGGTGGCACGCGAGATACTGGTCAAGCTGGCCGACTGGATGATGCGGCTGACCGACGGGCTGACTGATGATCAGTTGCAGGATATGTTGCGCAGCGAACATGGAGGCTTGAACGAGACCTTTGCCGATGTGGCCGACATTGCCGGCGATGCACGCTATTTGCAGTTGGCTCACCGCTTCTGTCACCAGACGGTGCTGCGACCCTTGTTGCAGCACGAAGACCGGCTGACGGGTATGCATGCCAATACACAGATTCCGAAAGTGATTGGTTTCAAACGAATTGCCGACCTGGAGGGACGTGCTGACTGGAGTGAGGCGGCCCGCTACTTCTGGGAAAGGGTGACGGCACAGCGCAGCATCAGCATCGGAGGCAACAGTGTACGTGAACATTTCCATCCAGCCGATGACTTCGGCAGCATGCTCACCAGTGAGCAGGGGCCTGAAACCTGCAACACCTACAACATGCTGCGCCTCACCAAAATGCTCTATACTACCAGCGGCGATGCAGCCTATATAGACTATTATGAACGGGCTCTCTACAACCATATTCTCTCCACACAAGACCCCGTACAGGGCGGCTTTGTCTACTTCACCCCCATGCGTGCCGGTCACTACCGTGTCTATTCGCAACCGCAGACCAGTTTTTGGTGCTGTGTAGGCTCGGGACTGGAGAACCATGCCCGCTACGGAGAGATGATTTATGGACATCGGGGAGACGAGGCATTGTATGTCAATCTCTTCATCCCCTCCATCCTGCAATGGGGCGATGTGCGAATCGAGCAAACCAACGCCTTCCCCGACGAAGCGTCCACCACGTTGCTGGTAGCTTCCCAAGACGGAGAGCAGCGGTTCACCCTGCACCTGCGTATGCCTGAATGGGCGAACCAACAAGAGGTGACCCTCACCGTCAATGGCGAAGCACAGCCGTTGCAGGTAGAGGACGGCTATGCCACCTTAACGCGCAAATGGTGTTCAGGAGACCGTGTACGTCTGGAGATGCCCATGCACCTGCGTGCCGTCTCTCTGCCCGACAAATCGGCCCATTACTCCTTCCTCTACGGTCCTATTGTATTGGCAGCCCGCATGGGCAGTGCCGACCAGGTCGGACTCTTTGCCGACGACAGCCGGGGAGGACACATAGCCGCCGGTCCACGTCTACCCCTGCAGCAAATGCCGGTAGTGGTGGGCACGGCATCTACCCTGCTCTCCCACCTGAAGCCGGTAGAGGGACATCCGCTCACCTTTGCTCTGAGCGGTGTCTATCCACAGCGCTACGAAGGAATGTTGCTGGAACCCTTCTTCCGCCTCTACGAGACACGCTATATGGTCTATTGGCCTTTGCTCTCAGAATCCCAGCTGAAGGCATATCAAGAACAGCTGGCAACTGAAGAGCAGGAACGGTTGGATTTGGATGCCCGCACACTCGACAAGGTGACGTGCGGCGAGCAACAGCCAGAGAGTGACCATTTCATACAGATGGAGCGCAGCCAGACCGGAGATGACGAGGGAGTCCATTGGCGGGAGGCACACGGCTGGTTCAGCTACCGGTTGCAGAGTGCTGCTCCTGCAGCCACCACACTTCAGCTGGTGTATCGTCCGCAGCCCGGGCGCAATGCCATCATACATGTCAATGGAGTAGAGATAGGCAAGTTGCAGGCAAGTCAAAGCAATGCCTCACCGACAACCGTCCAACTTCCGTTACCCACCTCCATGCATCGGGCCATGCAGTGGGAGGTACGCATCACTCCAGATGAGGAAGAATTGACTCCCCGCCTCTACGAGGTACGCCTGCTGACAAAGTGAGATGTAGTTACAAGCTATGAGTCGTGTCACTTTAAATTGCAGATGTATCACATCCATTTAATGGTGTATCAAAAATCTAAACCGGCATCGGCAGTGGCAGGCGCACTGGGCGTATCGACCTGCCGATGACGGACAGGAGGGAGATGCAAACGCACATATAAGATAGAGTAGATGTGGGGATTTCTCCCCAGCACCTCTCATTGCACCGTACGTACGGGTCTCGTATACGGCGCTACATACATATAGGTGGAGTACGCAAACTTTGATACAAAGCATAAGGGTCGACCAAGCTAGGTCGGCTCTTTGCTTTATCAGTTCTGTTCACTTTCGGCATAGCAAGTACTTGGGAGCTGAGAAGATAGTTGAAGACGGACATACCGCATTGGCGGTACCATCCTAACCTTGTCAGTGCGGCTTGGTAGATTGAGGTGTCTGTGATATTGCTCGCGTCACTTTCTTTAGTGTCAATAGGTTCTTGTAGATGGTCCCACATTTCTTCCATTGCTTGACTATTACTACTCTTACCTTGTGACGCATCCAAGGACTGAATTTATCTCTGAGGTATGTGGTCATACTGCCTATATGGTAGTAATTCACCCATCCTCTTATGATTTGGTTCTGCTTTGTGAAGATATAGGACATCGGTTTGGCTGTTGCCTTTCTGCGTAGCAGCAGCACCTTTACCTTTGTTTCTAACTTCTCCTTTGCCTTGTCGGTCGGTTTGCATTCCCAGCCTTTGGTGCTTTACCAAAATGTAAAACCCAAGAAGGTACTTTTCGTAGGTCTTACCACTTTGGTCTTGGTTGCACTGACTTTGAGACGTAGTTTGCGTTCAAGCCAGCCGCTTACTGATGCCATCACTCTCTCTGCTGACATCTCACTCTTGACAAAGACATCGAAGTCGTCTGCATAGCGGACGAATCTAAGACCTCGACTTTCGAGTTCCTTGTCCAGCTTGTCGAGATAGATGTTGGACAGTATTGGGGAAATACTTCTCTATATCGAAGTCAACTACCCATTCATATCCTTCGTTGAGGTATTCCAACGTCTTGCTTATTGCCATGTGGCAACTGCGATTGGGACGGAATCCGTAACTGGAATCGCTGAAAACCGGTTCATAAACTTTGCTCAGCACTTGGGCTGCTGCTTGTTGTACTACCCGGTCTACAACGGTTGGTATGCCCAAAGGTCTTTGCTTACCGTTGGACGTGGGAATAAAGACACGTCTTACAGGGGATAGCTTGTATCTCTTTTCCACTATGGAGGTGGTTATCTCATCCATGTGTTTGGGCAAATACACGTCAAGTTCTTCGGTCGGCATCTTGTCAATACCGCCTGCACCATGGTTTCGCTTGACGGACATCCAGGCTTCCCGAAAGTTTCTTGCTTCTGCAATCGCGTTAATTAATTCCATTTGCTGCTTTTCGTTCTGCTTGTAAATGTACGACGGACTGTCCCTGCTATTTCCAACATAGGGTGATTACGTTTCACTCACGTTTGTCTTACCTTGCTTTCGGACTGCCATCGCATTGCTTACAGCGATTTGCACTATATATATATACATTAACCCCTTCGGTGACTCACCTACTATGGGATCAGCTGACTCCCACCCATGAGCTTTTTATCGCACGTGTTTCCACGCTGGATGGACCTCTCGGGTAAGGCACTAACCTTCTGATTCCACAACCTCTTGGCTTACTGTTTTGGGGAGTACGTTTACCATTGGGGCTTCAACTTGTCATGCTGTCTTACCCTTTCCCATTTAGCCTTATACCAAGTTTCTGTTCGGAGGCTCAAGAGTCTCGCTACATGACTTCCTCCATCCTTGCCATTACTGCCAACGACTTGTCGTTCGCTTCGTTTGGCGGTAAATACCCGCGACTGG
>SAMEA3663248__coassemble_541_pt1 | contig 13604 bp, 17 predicted proteins | sample SAMEA3663248__metabat2_low_PE_023 | metagenome-assembled genome bin SAMEA3663248 (sample SAMEA3663248) | pig gut metagenome | biome: pig gut; feature: pig-associated habitat; material: faeces | place: China | collected 2013
TGGTGATGACGAGCACGGCTGGGACGACGAAGGTGTATTCAACTACGAAGGTGGGTGTTATGCCAAGGTTATCAACCTGGACAAGGAGAGCGAGCCCGATATCTACAACGCTATCCGCCGCGATGCACTGCTGGAGAACGTTACCGTAGCTGCCGACGGCAAGATTGACTTCGCCGACAAGAGCGTAACGGAGAACACCCGCGTATCTTATCCCATCGAGCACATCGTAAACCGTGTGGCTCCTGTCAGCAAGGGTCCTCACGCTCATCAGGTAATCTTCCTGTCAGCCGATGCCTTCGGCGTATTGCCCCCGGTATCTATCCTGAACGCTGAGCAGACGAAGTACTACTTCCTCTCTGGTTTCACTGCCAAGCTGGCCGGTACAGAGCGCGGTATCACAGAACCGACTCCGACATTCTCTGCCTGCTTCGGTGCTGCCTTCCTGAGCCTGCACCCGACGAAGTACGGTGAAGAACTGGTGAAGAAGATGGAGAAGGTAGGTGCCAAGGCATACTTGGTAAATACCGGTTGGAACGGTACGGGCAAGCGTATCTCTATCCGCGACACTCGTGGCATCATCGACGCTATCCTCGACGGCTCTATCGACAAGGCTCCTACCAAGGTGATTCCGTTCTTCGACTTCGTCGTTCCGACTGAATTGCCGGGTGTAGATCCGAAGATTCTTGATCCTCGCGACACTTACGAGTGTGCTTGCCAGTGGGAAGAGAAGGCTAAGGATTTGGCCGGACGTTTCATCAAGAACTTCTCCAAGTTCACAGGCAACGAAGCTGGTAAGGCATTGGTTGCTGCCGGTCCGAAGCTCTAATCTGACACGATTGACAACCCCTATAAAAATATCCTGCCCATCACGCACGGGCGGGATATTTTTTTGTTCTATACAAAAAAGTTGCATCAGCGATGCAGTATTTCATGAATGGGGGCATTTTCACTATAGAAACAATAAAATTAGAACAACCATGAAAACTAAGTTTTACTTCATGATGCTGTTTGTGGCATTCCTTACTATGGCAGGACTAACAGCCTGCAGTGACGACAACAACGAAGAAGGCAGGAAGATAACCGATTATAAGGAATACACGCTGACAGTAGCTTCTGCCAAACTGCCCGGCGTTTTGACATCGTGCGGCAACAACGTTTGTGCGGATGTATATGCCGTGAAAAAAGAGCAGGCCACCGAGTGGCAAGCACAGGGAGGTATTGACAAGTTTGAATACGAAGATGGATACGAATACCAAATACGCATCAGCGAAACGAATTATCTGGACTACAGCATGGGCGATCCGGCATGGACTGAATACGAACTACTGGAAGTGCTGTCGAAAGAACATAAGAGCTCTGAGAGTCTGCCTCCTCATTTCATACCGAATTGGTATTTTGAGCAAAGCTGTCCGTATATCAGTTCTGAATTTGCCTATGCCATTGAAGCCGACCGGAAAGAAGAAATTGAGAAAGACCTTACAACTGATGCCACCTATCGTTTTGAAGGCTTGCACTACTATATTCCTTTTCCTACAGCAGACAAGTGGTTCGTGCTGGATGATGAAATGCACACCGTTGAACATGGCATTCTGCTAATGAGAATCAAGGAAGCCACCGAATTTCCTGAAACATACAAACTCCTTCCGCCGGGACAACAAGTGCTTGGACAAGGACAATTTGATTTCGTCACCAATGCCTCGCCGGGTGAGCCCATTCTGCAATATGACATATTCATCTGCCGCCAAGCTTCCAGCAAGTCCATTGCGCCGCAGCACGTTGATATATGGCTATATAAAGATCTGACAACCTATTACAAAAGCAAATACCCGGAAGCCAATGTCAAGGCTGTCGTGATTCGCTATCAGATGACGAACCTGTAATAACAAAGCGTTCCGTTTCAGAGTACATACTGTTTTCATCCTATCAACATCTCATGGTGCGTCAGATATACTTTGCCGTTATCGAACGGCTGCATGACTTCAGACCTTCCGGAATCCCTTCAAACAGTATCTCCCCACCATTCTTTCCGCCTTCGGGACCAAGGTCGATAATCCAGTCGGCACGTCGTATGATGTCAAGATTATGTTCGATGACGATTACCGTGTTGCCTCCGTCAACGAGTTTGGTTACGATGTGGAAGAAACGCTCTATGTCGTTCATGTGCAGGCCGGTGGTAGGCTCGTCCATCACATAGATGTTGCCCTTCTTGCGTAATTCGGTCGCAATCTTCAACCGCTGGTTCTCACCGCCCGACAGCGAACTGAGTGTCTGTCCGAGTTTCAGATAATCAAGGCCAACCTCCTGCAGGAGCGACAGATAGCGCGTGACCCTTTTCTCTTCGGCAAAGAAGTCGAGTGCCTCCTGTACGGTCATGTCAAGCACTTCGGCGATGTTCTTGCCACGATACAGATAGCCCAGTGCCTTCTTGTTGTATCTTTTGCCTCCACACTCCGGACAACGTGTCTTGACAGCATCGAGGAAATTCATCTCAAAACTCAAATAGCCCCTGCCCTCGCACTTGGGACAAGCACCGGCCGCATTGAAACTGAAAAGCGAAGCATCTTCACCGTTAGCTTGGGCAAAGAATTGCCGCAGGTGATTGAAGATGCCGATATACGATGCAATATTACCTCTCGATGTCCGCCCTATCGGCTGCTGGTCGATGACAATAGCATCGGGATGCTGAGGGACAAAACAACCATGAATCAAGCTGCTTTTGCCGCAACCCGCCACACCCGTGACACAGGTGAGCACCCCTTTCGGAATACGTACTGTCAAGTCCTTGAGGTTGTTGACCGAAGCATGTTCTATCAGGAAACCGTCACTGAACGACCTGTGCTGTCGCAGCTTCATCGCTTCCCATTGACACTCGCGCAGACACTTGCCTGTCAGACCTTGTGAACCTGTTAATCCTTCTATCGGACCGTTATACATCACCTGTCCTCCCTTGCTTCCTGCATCAGGACCCATATCCACAGCCCATTCTGCGGAAAGGATGATGTCGGGGTCATGCTCCACGACAAAGACACTGTTGCCACGATCGCGCAGCCCTCGCATCAGTTCGATAAGGCGTTCGTTGTCACGCGGATGCAGACCGATGCTTGGTTCGTCGAGCACATAGATGAGGTCGGTAAGGTCGCAGTCGAGCTGACGGGCCATCTTCACCCGTTGGCTCTCGCCTCCCGACAAGGTAGATACAGGACGGTCGAGCGAGAGATAACCCACACCGATGTTGACCAAATGGCTGAGGAGATAGTTCACTTTTCGCAAAATAGGAAGAGCCATCTGCCGCACCTCCTCATCGGCTATCCCGCTCTCCAATTGCTTGAAAAACTCCCACACATCCGAAAGCTCCATGCCGAACAGCTGGTCGATGCTCTTGTCTGCAATCTTCACACTGCGGGCACGCTCGTTGATTCGAGTGCCATGGCAATGCGCACAGACACGATAGGTGAAGAACCTGTCGCGTGCATTCTGCTCGTCCTCATCTTTCTCATCGATGGCCTTTTCAATGATGGTGCGCTCCAGCTTGGTGATAATACCCTCGTGAAAACGGTTGTAACTCAGCCCCGTCTTCGACTTATCCAAGTCGATAGGTTCGCTATAAAGCAACGTGTACAACTCCTCCTCGCTCCAATCCTTCAGCGGTTTGTCGTTATCGAAGATGCCATATTTGAGCAACTCCTTGAGCAGATACGAATTTTGCTTGTAGTTGGGATGAAGCAACGCACCCTCACGCAATGATTTTTCTTTGTCAAGAAAGCGGTCGATGTCAATCTTCACCTCCTTACCGAGACCCTGACAGTGGGGGCACATTCCTTCGGGATGGTTGAACGAAAAGGCAAAGGAAGGCAGATGCAAGAACGGCTGACCGATGCGCGAATAGAGCAACCGTATATAGGTGGCCAATTCGGTGGCTGTACCCACAGTGCTTCGCAGGTTGTTGCCCATTTTCTTCTGGTCAATAACGATAGGAGTAGAGAGATGTTTGATCTCGTCCACATCGGGTCGTGACAACTTGGGCAGACGCGCCCTGGCAAACGAACTGAATGTCTCGATAAGCTGACGTTGTGCCTCTGTGTATATGGTGTCAAAGAGCAACGACGACTTGCCACTGCCACTCACGCCTGTAAACACTACAATACGATGTTTAGGCAGTTCGATGTCAACGTGCTTCAGGTTGTTGGTATGCGCGTTCTTGATGATGATACTATCTGTTTTCATTGTTCAATAATTTTTGGCATCTAAAGGAGATTGTTCACAACTCCAACCTCAACACCCTTATTGGCTTACCTGCCCCCATATAAAGTCGGGAGTCAAATGTGGTTTCGCCAGTGGGAATGAAACCGCATTTCTCCATCACTCTTCCCGAAGCGGGATTGTCGGTGAAATGACCGCTTATAAGCGAGGGTATCGCAGTTGTCCGGCGGATATGTTCAATCATCAGGCGAAGGGCTTCTGTGCAGATGCCCATTCCCCAATATGGCTTTCCGACCCAATATCCCACTGTCGGCTCGCCCTTGCGAGAAGGCAATGAACATTCGCACGAAGGGCCATAACCCATGGCACCTACCACCTTTCCCGTTTCCTTTAGCACTATAGCCCATGTAGTAGGGTTATTGAATACAGTGCGGATAATTTCCCTACTCTGTTCCTTGGATTGGTGTGGCGGCCATCCTGCGCGCTCACCCACTTCCGGTTCGCTGGCATATCCATATAGTGCATCGGCATCTGATTCCTGCCAATGGCGAAGTAGTATTCTGTCTGTTTCCATAATTATTCAATCACAAAGCTGCGTGGATAGAAGTCACTGTAGAAACGGCCTTCGGAGGCAGTAAACTTCAGAACGCAATAGTTGGGATCAGTTACTCCGCCAGGATAATAATTGGTGTCGCCCTCACGCCATATCATATTCTTGCTGTCCTGGTCGGTCAGCACCTCCATCGTTCCCTTGAGCATCACGGCACGGAAATTCTTCTCATCGCAGAGATATATCGAAGCCTTGGGATTTGCCCTATAATGAGCCACACGCACGGAGAAAGCGTTGGTGGTGAAGTAGAACTCTTTTATGCCTTCACGCTTGCGTGGCGAAAGCATGGCCTTGGTGCAAGGATAGCCTTCCTCATCTACTGATGATATATAAGTTGTGGGCAGATTGTCTGCCATATCCATGATGAGTTGTTTCACTGGAGCGAGTCCTGCATACATCACATCCTGAAAATCATGTGACGTGATGGTTGTCTCCTTTCTCCATCTCTTCAGATGGGGAAAGAACATCTTCATCTGTCCTATGGCTTCCTCACGAGTCACCTTGTGCTCGGAGTCCTTGTTGAATTCCTCGACAAACTGTGCACAGTGTTCTATCATCTCTTCCATAGTGCACTGCTGTGTGAACTGCCCATTCTCATAGCAGTATTTGCAGTATTCCTCGTTCTTGCTTCCATCGGCATTCGTGCCGTAGTCATTCAAGTCATTGAGCGGCATTCCGCAGCTCTGACAAAATCTTTGTTCTGTTTTCATAATTTCAAATTTCATAATCATATATATTATTATACAAAAAACAATATATCTTAGAATTAAGTAAGGATAATAACCTTTCACCATTAAGATTAATAATCCTACATCGTTAAGGTTATTAACCTTGTTCCTTTTCAAAATAATAACGGCTCTGTTGCCGTCTTATTCCACAAACTAATCGTCGGGGATGGGCTCGAACGTATAGTCGGGCAACAAGCGAAATCCACTGATAGCCTCAACAGGATCCATCTTCGAAGGCATCGCCGTTCCATGTCAGGTGAGCACCCAACCAAGGAACTGCGTCATAGCCTATGCTATAAACCGGCAACTGGTTGTGAATCCATTTTACGGCAGGATGGTTTTTCCATGCGGCAAACCACTCGTCGCAATCCTTCTGATAGCGAGGGGCGAGCGAATCGTTGAATACTGAATTATCAGCAAAGCGCGCGACAAGCTCCATCAGTTCCACTCCCTCTTCTGTCTTGACATAAGGATGCTTTGCCGTCAGCTTGCGGATGAATCGCATCAGCCGACGCATATACTCCTTGTCGGCAGTAGGACGTGTGAAGTCCTTGCAGATGAAATGCTCGTCGCCATCAACAGTCATCGTGTCTATATCATCAGTATATTTTGAAGCCTCAGCTGCCAGTTTCTCAAAACATGAATACGGCACCTGAGTGTCCTTCCTACTGTGCATCATGAGAACAGGGCGGTTGTTGAGACCACGAAGGGCATAAAAAGGACTGCTGACGGAAGAGTCAACATGATATTTTGCACGGACGATTTCACCCGTGACACCATTGAGTTGTTCGGCAGGAATCATCGGAAGCAAAGCCTCACGCATGACCATAGAATGCCGTCACCGAAGGATTCTCTATACCAGAAAGGCATATCACCACGCCCTTTGGCTGCTCCGGACAAATCTCATAGACAAAGATGCCGAAGCCGTCGGCAGTCTTCAACCTTAGTGAGTCGGGAGCGGGCAGCCCGAAATCCCTCGCGTCGTAAATCTTATCATAATTGACATGCTTTTCCACGAGATAGTCAATCACCTGTAGCCCAGCAGCCATCCAGTTTCCACGCTCGTCAGCTTCTTGTGCCTTTGCGTCAATAGCCGAGAATGAACATACGGCCAACAATAATACAATAAATTTCTTCATCTGTTATTCTTCATCATTAAAGTTACCCAAAATAAATGAATTAAAGCCTTTTTGATTTATAAAAAAACGAAATTCCGCAGTCTTTGTCACTTGACGAAAGGACAGGCATCTGAGTACGCCTTGTTTATCCAAGAAAAGACTCCCCTATTATATGCCATTAATCGTATTTTGCAATGAATTCAAGAATGTTGCCGCATGTCCTCCATCCATCTGTACATGATGGAATTGGAACGAGATGGGTAGCTTGGTCTTTATCCATCCTTTTCGGTATTTTCCCCACATCGCCATTGGATTGCAAAACTTGTCGGTATATTGGTTGATGATGCAGTCCAGCTCTGTCTCTATCATTGCAGAAGTACCGATAACCATACAATCGTCCAAAAAAGAGCTTTCACATCTGATGGCGACTTGCCTTGTCAAGCGTTGATAATCATCTGCAAACTGACGCAAGTCATTACAAAACGGAATGTCGCACGAATTGATAGCCCCTTGTTTGTTCTTTACAATCACATTGACAGCAAGCCTGTCGTATTGATACAGCTTGCCTTGCACAGGCAACAGGTAGAACTCGCTGATTTCGCTTGCTGCCTTGCCGATGCACCAGCAAAGCAGCATGTTGAAACTCAGTTTGTATTTTTTGCTGTGCTTCAACAGCCTGCTCACATTCATGGTTTTCACCAATGTGACCAATGGCATGGGGGATGACATCCATAACGTGAAGGCACTGCTTCTGCTTGTTTCTTGTGGATTGACTTCTTTAGGACGGTTGCCGTGAATGACTATACTGTCCGTATTTGTTTCTGATGTCATGGCGACTATTTCTTTATAAGATTGTAGTTTTCATACATTCTGTTTCGCTCCTCTTCACCCAGGCTTCTGAGATATTCCTTCCATCCAGGGCAAAACCTTGTGTGCCAATGCCAAAAGCGAGCAATAATCGATTGGGGATTTTCGTCGTATTTGCGCCTCATCCTACATTGAGCGCATGGATATTTCTTTTCCATAAGGTAAACTTTATTATTTCCTTCTATATTATAAGAGTCTTCTCACAGCCTTGCGGCACTTCATGGCTTCTCCCACAGAAAGTGTAGTGTTTCGTCGGGTGCCACCCTTTTCTATCGTAGCCACAATTTTGAAACCACTATACCTACAGACTTCCTTCAATGCCCTAATTGCTCCACGGCTTTGGTGTATAAGGATGTTAAGAGGCCACGGCGTCGTAGAAGTACTCACAAGCACGCAACGCTTGCCCTTATGCAGGGGTATAGGGATGCCTCGAGGACTTTCGTCCATCATACCATAAACAATACGGTCGAACAGCAGCTTCAACGTGCCAGGGATATTACCCCAATAGCAGGGTGCGGCAATCACCATCGCCTCACAATCCTTAATCAGCTGCAATACACGCTGCGAGTCATCGTCAGGCAGCACACAGAAGCCTTTTGCCCTACATTGCATGCAGGCCAAGCAGGGCTGGACATTTAGTTTCTGCACCTCTATCACATCTACCTCCGCTCCTTGCGCCTTTGCCTCATCAGCCATCTCAGCCACCATCTGCGCAATGTTACCTTTCTTCCTTGGGCTTGCATTAAGTATAAGAATTTTCTTTGTCATCATTTTTTATAACAGTTCGTGTATCTGTCCGAAGTGCAGGTTCAGATGGTTGATGTAGCCGCGTATCATGGTATCAAGCGTCACACGGCAGCCTTCGTAATCAATCCAATAGTTGTTGAGTTTGGTCTGGTCAACCGAACGGATGACGTGGCAGATGTGCTGATTGTACAGCTTCAGCAACACCACAAGCAGTTGCCACTCCTCATGCTGATAGTCCTGAAGTCCTATCCACAGGTCGTTGTCCTGCGTGTAATCAGGGAAGACGAGCATCCCCATCTCCGTATTCGGCATCGAGTGTCCACAACGAGGGGCATACTGCAGGCGTACCATACGCTGATGGTTGTTGGATGCAGAGTCAATGAGATGCCCCACAAGCATTTTCACCGTTCGGTTCTGACTGTTTCTCTTCACGCTTACTTGCTCCTCCGTAAGGGAGAGCAACATGGGTATCTCGCGGTTCATGACCTCGTTGATACCGTCAATAACTTCTTGATAGTTCATGTTATATTTCTGTCTATTTATCCAAGAAACGAATTCAGTGCTCCATGTGTCAGCACACAGCAAAGCGTGCTTTTTGTCCAGCATCTTATAGAGGCCAGGACCAAGCCATAAAGCAGTCCGACTACCAGTTTGTTCAACGCCATCCATTCTCCGCACAACAGAGGGTAAACGATGTACCCCAAATGCCATACCGCAAACAACATGGCATTGATGGCCACCACATGATACGGATTGTGATGAATGCGTTCCTGAATAGCGTATATATGCCCTCGGAACAGCAGTTCTTCAAAAAGAGGGGTGACCAAACTACCATATAACAACAGCCATACCCCATGCGCTCCATTGGTGAAACAAACTGCAGTGAATGCAATCATCAGTACGGATAGCAGAATGATGGCAGTGGCTGCTCCATCCAGCTTCTTCGGCCATACAGACAAATCGGTCTTCTCTTCTCGCGAGATGAGACACACGATTGCTGCCAAAATGCACATTCCCATCATTGTAACCATCTTCGTTTCGAACGGATGTGAAAAGAATAAAGGTCTTATTGTGAGGAGAAAACCTATTGTAGCCATCTTCATTTCGAACGGTTGTGACAAGGATAAGTTCAGCGGTGCCCATGCTTTCCACATAGAGAGAAATAGGTGCAACGTCAGCAGCAAGACAACAATATGTATGTACTCTTTCTTCATCGAATTCACATCACTCAACAAACGACGAAATCTCGATGAGATTGTCCTCTGGGTCAACCACATAGCAAGTACGCTGTCCCCAAGGTTCTGTAGTCGGGGCAAAGATAGACTTTGCACCCATGCTTACGGCACGCTCATACTCCTTGTCAACATCTGCGAAGCATGGAACGTCGAAGGAGATTTCCATTGTCCCATTGGTACCTTTGGGATAGGCATACGGTTGGAAGGTCATATGCTCGAAAGCGTTGCGAGGAAATAGGATGATGCGGGAGTCGCCAAGAGTCATCTCAACATTAGGGTCGCTGCCGTTCCATTCCGTATGGAATCCAAAGATGTCACGATAGAATGCCACCATTTTGGCGTTGTCGGTAGTAAACAGCCCGATAGTATTGAAATAGAACCGTGGCTTCGCCTTCGACACCATCTTTGCAAAATCCACAAGCCCCATTTTGTAGAATGTCTTGTACATCTCTATCTCCTTCGGGTCATCGTTTTTCAGAAGAGCAAGAATCTCGCAGGCAAACTCCAAGTGTCCGCTGCCGTTGGCCGTAACGATATTCCTATCGCTCACAGCTTGGGCATTGACATAGTTAGCGGCATTGGTGTAACGCTCGCCACCCCATAGCAGCAATTGCTCCAGGCCATTGCCCGTATGACGGACATCGTTGAGGAAGCCCTTGCTCGCCATCCATGAAGCAGCATTGCAGATGGCTCCAACAATGCGTCCCTTGCTGATGGCATCGGCAACGAGGGGCACCACACGCTCTGCAGCCTCGCTCTGCCAACCATAACCGCCAATAAGTACCAGGGCGGCATAGTCACCAGGAATGGTTTCAAACGTATAGTCGGGCAGCAGGCGAAAACCGCTGATAGCCTCAACAGGGGCCATCGAAGCTGCCACAATCTTATTCTCGTACCGAGGATTCTCCTTCATTGCCATAGCATCCGAACGCAGCGGCTGGGTGAGATACGGAAACTCGTGTTCCGCAAACTGCGGAAGCAATACGTACAATACTTCTTTCATACAAACCCATACTAATCTTTACGGCTGCAAATGTAGGACTATTCTGGGGAAGAGGCGTGTAAAAAACGGACATCGTCATAATAGGAGGTTGAACATATATCCTGAAAGGATGATGAAGAGGGTGACGGTGGCGAAGAATATCGAGATGAGCCGCCAGGTCATAACCTTCTTGAGCAGCGTAGCTTCGGGGAGCGAGAGACCCACTACCGCCATCATGAAGGCGATGGCCGTACCAAGGGGAATGCCCTTTGCCACGAATACCTCGACGACCGGCACTATGCCCGCTGCATTGGCATACATCGGCACAGCAAGAAGGACGCTCAACGGTACAGCATACCAGTTGTCGCGCGACATATACTGCTCAAAGAAACCTTCAGGGACAAATCCGTGCATGAAGGCTCCTATGCCGATGCCTATCAGCACATAAAGCAGCACGCTGCGGACAATCTGCCATGCATCACTGACGATGGTAGGAAGTCTCTCCGAGAAGCAGGTATCCTCCTTTTCCCATTGCGCAGACTGCTGTTCAGATTGTGCCTGCACCTGCTTGACCCAATCGCTCAGATAAGGTTCCAAATGCATACGCCCCAACACGATGCCACCCAAACACCCCAAGAGGGTGCCGCTGACGACATAAATCACCGTTGCCTGCACACCAAACGAACCGAGGAACATGGCTACGGCCACTTCGTTGACAAGAGGTGATGTGATGAGGAATGCCAACGTCACACCAAGCGGTATGCCGCCCTTCACGAAGCCAATGAACAACGGAATGGAGGAACAGGAACAGAAGGGAGTGATGGCACCGAAAACAGATGCCAACAGATATTGCAGTCCGTAGAGGCGATGGCTGACGAGATAGTTCCTCAACCGCTCAATGGGGAAATAGGCGTTGACAATACCCATAATGCTGCTGATGAGGAAAAGCAAAAGCAGAATCTTGATACTGTCATAAACGAAGAAGTTGACAGCACCGCCCAACGCAGTGGTGCTGTCCAATCCTATAACCGAATATACAAGCCAATCGGCAAATCGCTGTATCATATCTAAATGCCCAATAACTGTCTGACTTCCGATTCCGAAGGCACCTTACCTTTCATCACTACCTTGCCATCCACCACGATGGCTGGGGTAGACATGATGTTGTAGCGCATAATCTCCTCAATGTCTTCAACCTTTGTGAGGTTGGCATCCACGCCATTTGACTCTACCACTTTCTCTACGACTGCGAATGTTTTCTTACACTTGGAGCAGCCAGGACCAAGCACTTTGATTTCTTTCTTTTCCATATTGCTTAACTATAAAATGTATATGCGTAATAGATTCCTACGATGATGAATAGTGCCGCCACTAAGCGGTTGAAGCACTTCTGAAACAGCTGTATCTTTTGATAAAATCCTGCGATATTCCCTATGCTATAGGCAATTATCCATGCGATTATCACCACGGGTAGTCCTGTTGCCAACGCATAGACAGCAGGCAAGGCATAACCTCCTGCAGCTGATGCTGACATGGGAATGAGCATACCGAAGTAGAACAATCCGCTTGTGGGACAAAACGCCATGGCAAACAGGATGCCGAGCAGCAGACTGCCCCATGCCCCCCGAAGCCGCTCGCTACGCTGCGAGGCGTTGAAGCCGAAGCGCGACAATGGCAACCGGTCGCCAAACAACATCAGCAATCCCATAACAATCAGTACAGGACTCAGCAACAGTTCGCCCCAACGGCTCACCTCCGATTGCAGGTCAAGGGTGTCGATACCCCTCCGCAGCATATAGATGAGCAATGCCCCAAGCAGCATGTATGCCACAATGCGTCCAAGTGTATAGAGAAGTCCGAAAAGAAAAGTTCGATTTTGGCTCTCTATGTCCCTGCTGATAAAGCCGATGGCAGTGATGTTGGTGGCAAGCGGACAGGGACTTACTGCCGTAAGCAGTCCTAAGATGAAAGCCGTCAACACAGGTACGTCACTTCCTTCGAGCCATGATTGCAGTATTTCCATCGTTTCCCCCTATTTCATCAGTTCCTTAATCTTTCCATTCACGCCTTTCTTGAACTTATCGGTATGGTTTCGGGCATTCTTGAAGGCAAACTGCGTCATGTCGTTACGCTTCTCCTTGCCGTCCTTCCATCCGTTGACGTAGAGCGACGACCAGGTGACACGATACTCCCTGGCTATCTTGGCTCCTTCGGCAGTTGAGATGTCCACAACCCTGAAACGCACCTTGCCATCCTTCTTCTCATTGACAAAGTCCTTCTCCACCACCTCACGGGCATGTTTCTCGATGGCCATACACGTAGTGCATCGCTGTTTTCCATGGAAATACATCACTTCCACACCATCCTTCACTTTGGTCTGAGCCAATGCCGCCACGGCAAACAGACCCAGCACCACAAACAATAAGTATCTCTTCATAAACACACAAATTAGAGTTTGTAATTCGTAGAACAACGAATATATATCATAAAAAAAGGTTAGCAACAACCTTCTTTTTTGCACAGACATTGCCCAAAGAAACCGCCAAACAACTCTTTGGCAAGCTGCCAGTTGTCTCGGTTGATACAATACTTCACCTTCGGTGCTTCTACCTCTCCCTGTATCAGCCCTGCTTCTTTCAGTTCCTTCAGATGTTGGGAAACGGTAGCTTTCGCAATTGGAAGCTCCTCGTGTATATCGCCAAAATAGCAAGTATCCTGCTTGGCAAGAAACTGTAGGATGGCTATTCGTGCGGGATGCCCCATTGCCTTGGCAAATCTTGCCAATTGTTCCTGTCGTACGCTATATTCCTTGGATGCCATAGTTATCTTTTGTTCGCAAAATTACGAACATTATGGATACAAACCAAACATTTTCTCTTTTTTTTGTTATGTACGGAACAAAATTAGCACCTACTTATTATAGGTGCTTGCATAGTTCAAAATAATCTCCTATTTTTGAAGACAAGAACCAACCCATATAAATACATCACCATGAAAAGAGAAAGATTCGCAACCATGCTGGCCGGAGCTGTTGTGCTTGCCGGCAGCGTACTGATGGCCTGTACCACCACTCCCCAGCAACCTGCCGAACAGCAGGAGCAAACGAACCAAGTGATT
>SAMEA3663248__coassemble_546_pt1 | contig 13449 bp, 12 predicted proteins | sample SAMEA3663248__metabat2_low_PE_023 | metagenome-assembled genome bin SAMEA3663248 (sample SAMEA3663248) | pig gut metagenome | biome: pig gut; feature: pig-associated habitat; material: faeces | place: China | collected 2013
AAGCAACGCGAGCGCAAGCAGCGGGGTCCCAACTGGCTGGAACGTACCATCGGCAAGCTATCGGGCGAGCTGTTTGACGACGACAAGCTGAACTGACAGTGAGTGAACGGTACATCATCATACCTGAACATCAAATAAAAAAAACATCTGTATATATGAATATGGACAGCATACGAGTAGAATACGACCTGCCTACCGATTCGCCGAAGATCATCAAGGTGGTGGGCGTAGGTGGCGGCGGCTGCAATGCCGTGAACCACATGTACAACGAGGGCATCGACGGCGTAGCCTTCATGGTGTGCAATACCGACTCCAAGGCACTGGGCGACTCGCCTGTGCCCGACAAACTGCAGCTGGGTCCCGGACTGGGGGCCGGCAACAAGCCCGAGAAGGGACGCGAAGCAGCCGAGAACAGCCTGGACGAGATACGCGCCCGGCTGGCCGACGGCACACTGATGGTCTTCATCACCGCCGGCATGGGAGGAGGTACGGGCACTGGTGCGGCTCCTGTCATAGCCCGTGTGGCTAAGGAGATGGACATCCTCACCGTGGGTATCGTCACCATCCCTTACCAGTGGGAGGGCGACAAGAAGATAGACCAGGCACTGGACGGCGTGGAGGAGATAAGCCGCCACGTGGATGCCCTTATCGTGGTGAAGAACGACAAGCTGAGCGAGATATACGGCGAGATGGGCTTTGAGGATGCCTACGACCGTGCCGACGACATCGTGCTGGTGGCAGCCAAGAGCATAGCGGACATCATCACCATGCACGGCAAGATAAACCTGGACTTCAACGACGTGCGCACCGTGCTGAAGGACGGCGGCGTGGCCATCATGGGTACCGGCTACGGCACGGGCGAAAACCGCGTCAGCAAAGCCATACAGGATGCCCAGACCTCGCCTCTGCTCAACAACAACGACATCTTCAACGCTCGCAAGGTGGCCATCTGCATCTCGTATAGCTCGCAGAGCCAGCTTATGATGAACGAGATGGAGGAGGTGAAGGAGTTCATGAGCCGCTTCAGCCGCGACATCGAGACCAAGCACGGCGTGGAACGCGACGAGTCGCTGGGCGACCGGGTCAAGATTACCCTGCTGGCCACCGGCTTCGGCATCCGCGACATCCACCTGCAGGAGATGGACCGCCGCCTTGCCGCACGCTCGGAGGAGGAACTGGAGCGCATGGCCGAGGAAGAGGAGGCACGTCGCAAGCGCCGCGAAATATACTATGGCAAGGAGACGGGACGCCGCTACCAGCGTCCGCGCCGCCGGCACATCTACCTCTTCACGCCCGAAGACCTGCTGACGGCAGAGGTTCCCGATATGGTCAGCCAGTCGCCCGTCTATCTGCGCGACAAGGCAGCCTTGCAGGCCATCCGTCAGCTCTCTGCCCGCCTCGCCGCACCCGCCGATGCCGCAGCCGATGGGGCCGGGACCGACGATACGAATGCAGTCATCAACTTTTAAAAAACAACAACGCTATGGAACTATTTGACAGAATCAGCGAAGACATCAAATCCGCTATGAAAGCGAAGGACCGCGTGGCACTTGATACGCTGCGCAATGTAAAGAAACTCTTTTTGGAAGCCAAGACCGCACCGGGAGCCAACGACACCCTGTCGGATGCCGACGCCTTGAAGCTCATCCAGAAACTGGTGAAGCAGGGTCGCGATGCGGCCGACATCTACCAGCAGCAGGGCCGTGCCGACCTGGCCGAGGCCGAGCTGGCTCAGGTACGGGTGATGGAGGCCTACCTGCCCCGTCCGCTCACACCGGAGGAGCTGGACGAGCAGTTGCGGCGTATCATCAGCGAGGTGGGTGCTGCCGGACCGTCGGATATGGGACGTGTCATGTCCGCAGCCACTGCCGCCCTGGCCGGTCGCGCCGACGGACGCACGATATCCACCCGTGTACGCCAGCTCCTGCAAGCCTTGTAGGGGCGGATCTGTGTGTCCGCCCAAAGCCGCACGCAGCGGGATCAGGGCGCAAAATGTTGCGCCCCTACAGTTATAAAACCATTATAATACCAACCCTAAAATCGTGAAATATATGTCAACCTCTGACCCCAATTTCGTAGGCAACCGCATCCGGTCACTACGAGCCGACCGTTCGCTCAGTGTCGATCAGTTGGCACAGCGCTCGGGCCTTTCGCCCCTGCAGATTCAGCGTATAGAGAGTGGTGAAGATCTGCCTTCACTGGCTCCCCTCATCAAGTTGGCGCGTGTGCTGGAGGTGCGTCTGGGCACGCTGCTCGACGACCCCCACCTCTCCGCTCCCGCCGATGCCGCATCGTCCGCCGCCGTCACCCCGCTTCAGCCGGTGGTCTGCCGTGCAGGACAGGCCGAGGAAGGAGCCGGTGTCAGCTTCTCCAACAACGACCTGCGTAGCCGCCGCCACATGGTGTACCACTCCTTGGCACCTCAGGGTGGAGCCGTCTGTCTGCAGCCGTTTGCCATCCGCCTGCAGCCCACGCCACCCGATGCCGAGTTTGTCCTCTCTTCGCACGAAGGCGAAGAGTTTATCTTGGTGCAGGAGGGTACGGTAGAGATTGTCTACGGCCAGCAGACCTATCTGCTGCAGCCCGGTGACTCCATCTGCTACCCCTCTACCTGTCCGCATCATGTCCACGGCTATCAGGGTCAGTCCGCACTGCTACTGGCAGTCATCTATACACCGCAGTAGTCCGCAGGGTCAATGTGTAGGGGCGGACTTATGTGTCCGCCCAAGGATAGCGTTACGGAAAAAGCAACAACAAGAAAACAACGGAATATGAAATGACCATTAAAGATTTTTTCTCTTTCAGACATAACAAGTGCTTCTGGCTCAATATCCTTGCCATGGTGCTGGTTGTCGCTGGCGGCCTGTTTGCGGTACTGCAGGGGCTGGACCGCTATACGCATCACGGAGAGGCGGTGCAGGTACCCGATGTCAGGAATCTGGATGTGGACGAGGCGCAGCGCATCTTCCGCGACAAGGGGCTGCAATGCCAGGTGGCAGACTCCAGCTATGTGAAGTCCCGCCCCGCCGGCTGTGTGCTCGACTATACCCCCTCGGCAGGGCAGCGGGTGAAGGCCGGACGCATCATCTACCTGACCATCAATACGCGCCACATCCCCCTGCGGCAGGTGCCCGATGTGGCCGACAACAGTTCGCTGCGTCAGGCCGAGGCCCGTCTGCTGGCTGCCGGCTTCAAGCTCGACTCCATCGAGTACATGGCAGGCGAGCGCGACTGGGTGTATGGCGTGAAGTACCAGGGCCGTCTGCTGAACATCGGCGACAAGGTGCCCATGGGGGCCATACTGACGCTGATGGCGGGTGACGGAGGGGAGCCGGTGCAGGAGGGAGACTCCTTGGATGCGTCCGGCGATGCGTCGCACCCTCAGGAGGCGGCACCCTCAGGGGGCGGCAGCAGTGAGGCAGATGAATCTTGGTTCTGAACAGACAACGCGATATAGTATGATGAATATGACAGAAGAGTGGACCGACGACATCGAGCTGGACGACCGTGACGACGTGGAGCCTGTGGACGACGTGGCGCAGCTGTACGAGCACTTCCGTGTGGTGGTGGACAAGGGGCAGGAGATGATGCGGGTGGACAAGTACCTGTTCGACCGCCTGACCAATGCCTCGCGCAACCGCATCCAGAAGGCGGCCGAGGCAGGCTTTGTGATGGCCAATGGCCGTCCCGTGAAGAGCAGCTACAAGGTGAAGCCCCAGGACGTGATTACGGTGATGATGGACCGTCCGCGCTACGAGCACGAGGTGATTCCCGAGGACATCCCCTTGGACATCGTCTACGAAGACCCCTACCTGATGGTGGTGAACAAGCCGGCAGGGCTGGTGGTGCATCCCGGCCATGGCAACTACCGGGGTACGCTGGTCAATGCCATTGCCTGGCACATGAAGGATGTGCCCCAGTACGATGCCAACGATCCGCACGTAGGCCTGGTACACCGCATCGACAAGGACACCAGCGGACTGCTGGTCATTGCCAAGACACCCGATGCCAAGACCCATCTGGGCAACCAGTTCTTCCACAAGACCACCCGCCGCCGCTACCGGGCCCTGGTATGGGGCAATGTGGAGCAGGACGAAGGTACGGTGACGGGCGACATCGGCCGCAACCCCAAGGACCGTATGCAGATGACCGTCCTGCCCGACGGCCAGGGCAAGCATGCCGTCACCCACTACCGCGTGCTTGAGCGGCTGGGCTACGTCACGCTGGTAGAGTGCATCCTGGAGACCGGCCGCACGCACCAGATACGTGTACACATGAAGCACATCGGCCATATCCTCTTCAACGACGCGCGCTACGGCGGTCACGAGATATTGAAAGGAACCCATTTTGCCAAATACAGACAGTTTGTAAACAATTGCTTCGACACTTGTCCGCGTCAGGCCCTTCATGCCATGACGCTGGGCTTCCGTCATCCCGTGACGGGCGAGGAGATGGACTTCACCTCCCCCCTGCCCGATGACATGACCCACCTGATCGGGAAGTGGCGCAGCTACATCAGCAACAGAGAAACCCTATGAAACCAACCATTGCCATTGTGGCCGGAGGCGACACCTCCGAATACCACGTATCCCTGCGCAGTGCGCAGGGCATCAGCTCCTTCATCGACGGGGAGCGTTACACCCACTACATCGTAGTGATGCACGGTACCGACTGGCACGTGCAGCTGCCCGACGGCACCACACGGCCTGTCGACCGCAACGACTTCAGCTTCACACACCCCGACGGCACCAGGGTGACCTTCGACTTTGCCTACATCACCATCCACGGCACACCCGGCGAAGATGGCCGTCTGCAGGGCTATCTGGACATGCTCCGCATTCCCTACTCCTGCTGCGGCGTGCTGGCGGCCTCGCTTACCTACAACAAGTTTGCCTGCAACCAGTACCTGAAGGCCTTCGGGGTGCGCATTGCCGACTCGCTGCTGCTGCGTGCCGGCCAGACCATTGCCGATGCCGAGGTGGTGCAGCGCATCGGTCTGCCCTGCTTCATCAAGCCCAGTCTGGGAGGCAGCAGCTTCGGTGTCACCAAGGTGAAGACCCCCGACCAGATACAGCCGGCCATCGCCAAGGCCTTCGGCGAGGCGCAGGAGGTGGTGATAGAGGCCTTCATGGAGGGTACGGAACTGACCTGCGGCTGTTACAAGACGCGCCGCAGCCAGGTGGTGTTCCCCGTCACCGAGGTGGTGTCGCACAACGAGTATTTTGACTACGAGGCCAAGTATCGGGGCGAGTCCGACGAAATCACCCCTGCCCGCATCTCCGACGGCCTGACCCGCCGTGTGCAGCAGCTCACGCTAGCCATCTACGACATACTGGGTGCGCAGGGCATCATCCGTGTAGACTACATCGTCACCGCCGGCGAGGTCATCAACCTGCTTGAGGTCAACACCACACCGGGCATGACGGCCACCAGCTTCATCCCCCAGCAGGTGCGTGCTGCTGGACTGGACATGCGCCAGGTGCTGACGGACATCATTGATAACCAACTTAATCCCCGATAGTGCTTATGAACGAATTTGACGAAATCCGCCCTTACTACGACGAAGAGCTGCCTCAGGTCTTCGAAGAGCTGATAGCCGACCCCGACTTCCGCCGCGCGGTGGCGGTTGTCCTGCCCGACGTACCTTTCGAAGTATGGTCGCAGCAGATGCGCAGCTGCCGCACCAAGACGGAGTTCCAGAAGACCTTCTGCTACGGCCTGCTGAAGCACCTCATGTGCCAGGCCACTGCCGGTACCGACATTGACTGCTCTGCCCTGACCGACCGCAGCAAAGCCTACACCTACGTGTCCAACCATCGCGACATCGTGCTCGATTCTGGCTTCCTCTCCGTCCTGCTGGTAGAGCAGGGCATGGATACGGTGGAAATTGCCATCGGCGACAACCTGCTCATCCATCCCTGGATAAAGAAGCTGGTCAGGGTCAACAAGTCCTTCATCGTGCAGCGTGCCCTCACCATGCGCCAGATGCTGCAGTCGTCGGCCCGCCTGTCGCGCTACATGCACCACACCATCGTGCAGCGGGGGCAGTCCATCTGGATAGCCCAGCGTGAGGGGCGTGCCAAGGACTCCGACGACCGCACGCAGGAGAGTGTGCTCAAGATGATGGCCATGGCCGGCGAGGGCGATGTGGTGGACCGCCTGATGGAGATGAACGTGGTGCCTACGGCCATCTCTTACGAGTACGACCCGTGCGACTACCTGAAGGCACGCGAGTTCCAGCTGAAGCGCGACTGTCCCGACTACCGCAAGAGTCCGGCCGACGACCTGCTGAATATGCAGACCGGCATCTTCGGCTACAAGGGGCGTGTACACTTCCAGGTGGCTTCCTGCATCAACGACCAGCTGGCCCTGCTGCCCCGCACGCTGCCCCGTACCGAGCTCTTTGCCCGTGTGGCTGCGCTGATAGACCGCCGCATCCATGCCGGCTACCGCCTCTATCCGGGCAACTACGTGGCTGCCGACCTCCTGACCGCCGGCACCCCGCGCTTTGCCTCCCGTTACACCCCGGAGGAGCAGCAGCAGTTCAGCCGCTACATCGACCGTCAGCTGCAGCGCATCGAGCTGCCCGCCAAGGACGAAACCTTCCTGCGCCAGAAGCTGCTGCAGATGTATGCCAATCCGCTGTTCAATGCGCTGGCTTCCGGTCAAAACCCCTTGCAGCCATGATGAAGCGTCCGTCCGTCTGTTCCTCCGTGTGTCGCCGTCCCCTCTGCCGTTTGGTAGGGCTGCTGCTGTGGATAGGGCTGCTGCTTGCCGCCTGCAGCGGCGACGGCTATCACTATCCCTCCGTCCGGCAAGAGCTACTGACAGCCTATTCGGGCACGGACGGCACGCTGCAGCGTGTTGTCACCGACCGTGGCCGCAGCTATCCCGTTGCGCAGGACCGCACCGATACCCACATCGCGCCCGACTCCCTGCTGCGCATCCTCACCAACTATCAGGTAGACGCGCTGTCCGCCGGTGACAGTGCCGTCACGCTCTATGCCCTGGCACAGGTGGTGGCCCCTCTGCCGCAGCCCCTCTCCGATTACCCCCAGGGTATCAGCCGCCATCCGGTGGACGTGGTGAGCCTCTGGATGGGGTGCGGTTACCTCAACCTGCTGCTCACCGTCCGCGAGCAGCAGGGCCGTCATCGCTTCGGGTATGTCGAGCAGCAGGAACCCGCCATCGACGATGACGGTGTCCTCCGCGTCCGCCTTACGCTCCATCATCAGGTAGACGATGCCCAGCGTCAGGACTACGCCAAGCGTGTCTACCTCTCCGTGCCCTTGTGGCCCTATCTGCAGGATGCGGCGGTCAGCCGGCTGCACGTACACTTCACGCTCACCCTCTATTCGGGCGAGGAGCGGCAGTACGAGTTCCAAGTTACGGGCTACGAGCTACGAGCTACAAGTTACGAGTAGGGGCGGACTATACCTTCATGTAACAATAAAAGTTGTTTTGAGCGTAGCTAACATTTTCCGCCCAAATGGATTGAAAACAAATAGATAACCTTTTTTTTGTGTGTGACAGATGAAACTGACAATGATTTTCTCGTTCCTGCTGGCTTCCCTCTTCTCGTGCCAGCCGAAGCAGCAGCGTGAGGCATACACCTCACTGGCGGTGGACGAATTTGCCGCCCTGCTGGCCCGTCCCGATGTGCAGCGGGTGGATGTGCGTACCGTGGCCGAGTATTCCGAGGGGCACATCCCCGGCAGTCTGAACATCAATGTGCTGGACGAAGCCTCCTTCCTGCGCGTAGCCCAGTCCACCTTACAGACAGCACACCCGGTAGCCCTCTATTGCCGCAGCGGGAAGCGCAGCAAGCGGGCTGCGCAGCTGCTGGCCCGTCAGGGTTACCGGGTGTACGAGCTTCGCGAGGGGTTCGCCGCCTGGCGTGCATCCGGTGGCGAGGTGGTGCGTTAGTCCTGTAGTGCCTGCAGCATCCGCTTCAGCACCACCGTGGCCGATATTTCGCGGTTGGCCGCTTCGGGTATCACCAGCGAGGTGGGGGCCTCTATCACATCGTCCGTCACTATCATGTTGCGCCGTACGGGCAGGCAGTGCATGAAGCAGGCGTTGTTTGTCCATGACATGTGTTCGCTGTCCACCGTCCAGCTTCTGTCCCGGCACAGCACCTTGCCGTAGTCCTCGGGTCGCGTCACCCCCGGGCAGGCCCAGTTCTTGGCATAGATGAAGTCTGCTCCTTCAAAGGCCTTCCGCTGGTCGTACTCCACCCGTGCGCCGCGCACGAATTTCGGGTCCAGCTCATACCCTTCGGGATGGGTGATGACGAAGTCCACCTCCGCCTCGTTCATGAAGTCGGCAAACGAGTTTGGCACCGCCTGCGGCAATGCCTTGGGGTGTGGAGCCCATGTCAGCACCACTTTGGGCCGCTGCGTCCGCTTGTACTCCTCTATGGTGATGAGGTCGGCAAATGCCTGTAGCGGATGCCCCGTGGCCGCTTCCATGGAGAATACCGGCTTGCCTGAGTATTGGATGAACTGGTTTAGAATCTTCTCCGTATAGTCGTCTTCGCGGCTCTCGAAGCGGGCGAAGCTGCGCACCCCTATCAGGTCGCAGTAGCTGGCCATCACGGGGATGGCCTCCAGCAGGTGCTCGCTCTTGTCGCCGTCCATCACCACGCCTCGCTCTGTCTCCAGTTTCCATGCTCCTTGGTTTACGTCCAGCACGATGACGTCCATACCCAGGTTGCGGGCTGCCTTCTGTGTGCTGAGGCGGGTACGCAGGCTGTTGTTGAAGAAGATGAGCAGGCACGTCCTGTGGCGTCCCAGCGCTTCATATTTGTATCGCTCTCTTTTTATCTCAAAGGCCTCGGCAAGAGCCTGCTTCAGGTCGCCCAGGTCGAACACATTGGTGTAAGTTTTCATAATCTTTCTCTTTAATAACTGTTCATACGAAGACAAAATTAGCTATAAATCCCGATTTATAGTCCGTTTCCGGCAAGAAAAATGATTCTCTACTGCCCGCCAAGCATTTTGGCAAAGAGCGTGAAGACCTGTTCGACGCTCTTCTTGTCGGCTACAGGGATGTGGATGCAGGTCTCTCCCGTCGTTTCATCCGTGCGGACGATGGTGTCAACCAGCTGGCGGGTGGCTTCCGGTGACTGGAGTGTCTGTGCCAGCTTGCTGAAGAACGAGATGCCTTGTGCCACCAGCTGCTGCGGTGAAGAGGGAGCGGCTGTATCGGCTGTGTCCGTTTTGTTCTCAGTCGTTCTCTCTTCGGGTGTATTCACGGCAGTCGGTTCCTCGGCAACCGATGCTTCGGCTGCATCTTCCTGGAAGGGAAGTTCGGGTTGCGGTACCTCCTGTTCCAATTCGTTGGGATTCACTGTCGGTGCCTCTTTCTCTTCCTGTTCGCAGTATGCTCCGACGACATCCACAATCTGCTTGAACTTGTCATCGCCTACGAAGATGGAGTCTTCGCCATTGTCAAGCACTCCGTTGAACATGTCCTGCTTGAAGCGCAGCTTGCCTATCATCTGCTCTTCGATGGTACCCTTGGAGACGATGTTGATGACCTGTACGTTGTGTTGCTGTCCCAGACGGTAAATGCGTCCGATGCGCTGTTCGAGCACGGCCGGATTCCATGGAAGGTCGAGGTTGATGATGAGTGAGGCAGCCTGCAGGTTCAGTCCCGTGCTGCCCGCGTCGGTAGAGAGGAATACCCGGCAATCGCTGTCGGTCTGGAAGCGATGCACCATCATGCCTCGTTTTTCCGAGGGTACTCCTCCATGCAGATATTCAAAAGCTACATTCCGTTTCTCCAGCTCCTTGGCCAGCAGTCGGGCCATCCGTTCCCATTGGCTGAACACCACTACCTTACCGTCTGGTGCCTGCATCAGGTCGTCAATGATGTTCATCGCTTCATCAATCTTCACATCGTAACGTGTCTTCTGGTCAAGGACATACGTACTGTCGCTTACCATCCGCATCATGTTCAGGCAGAGTAGCAGCCGGCGGCGGTCGGTCTCGGACAGGAAGTGGTGTGCGTTCCACTTGTAAATCAATCGTGCGACAATTTCTTTATTCTCCTCGTGGATGTCCATCTGTTGCTGTGTGACGGGTACAAGCAGGTTCTTGTCCTGACGTTCGGGCAACTGCAGACGTACATCGCACTTCCTGCGTCGGATCAGCCGTTGGCGTGCCCTCTCGCCTATGGTGTGCAGGTTCTGATAGCCCACCACCTTGCCCGTCTCATTGGTCAGGATAGACTCCTGACGGAATAGGTAGTAGGGACCCAGACAGAACTGGTCGACCAACTCCATCACCGAGAAGAGCTCTTCCAGCTTGTTCTCCAACGGCGTGCCCGAGAGGGCTACCATGTATCGCGCATCGATGCGGCGGGCGGCAATGGCAATCTGCGTCTGCCAGTTCTTCAGGCGCTGTACTTCGTCCAGAATGACCATATCCGTGTGGAGGCTGCCCAGCTGCTTCACATCGTTGGACATGGCATTGTAGGACACCACCTTATAGGAGGTCGTCTGGTCGTACATTTGCTTGCGTTTCAAGGCATTGCCCTCTACAATGAGTACATCTGCACCTGTGAACCGCTCAATCTCCCCCTTCCACTGGTATTTCAGCGAAGTAGGGCATACAACCAGCACGCTCTCAGCCAGATGGTTGCGTCGGAGTACTTCGGCTGTGGCAATAGCCTGTATGGTCTTCCCAAGCCCCATCTCATCGGCTATCAGTGCCCGTCCCTTCTCCACGGCAAAGCGCACGCCTTCTTTCTGGTAGGGATACAGCGGAACACTCAGCAGTGCATCCAGCTTGCTGTCGTCCAGTGCCGAGGCTATCTGGTGCCGGAACAGCTTTTCGCGCTGCTCCAGCACAAAGTCGAGCGCATCACTGTAGCAACGGAAGGTGTCGCTGATATAGGATGCCTGTTGAAGGAATCTTGGAAAAGTGGCGAATGCAGTGTCAAGAAGCACCCCTTTGTCATCGAAATAACGGCTGGCCAATGCCTGAAACTCCTCCTTCCGCTCGCTGCCGATGCGGATGCAGACCTTTCGCTCACCGCGATAGGAGAGGTAGACCGAGGTGTAGGGAGGCACCTCTTTGTGTACCTTGAATTTGCGGTTTTCTTCCAGCCACACCTTGGTAGCCTCCAGGTGCTTGCAGGTTCCGAGTCTTGAGGTCTTGAAGTCCAGGCACGAACAATAGTTCCAAGGGCTGTCGGCACCGCGGTAAACCACCTTATACGTCTGTCGGGTCTTGAAGTTGCGGACGCTGTATTCGCCCGGAAGCAACTTGTCATCAATCGCTTCGATGACAAACTGCTCCTGTCTGGCCATTTGCTTACGGAGGGCGACTTGCCACTCTTGCAGGCTCATGTTGTCCGGCTTCATCAGATTGGAGATACGTTTTTCTGTCTGTTTCTTGGTATTGCTCTTCTTTTTTGCCATGAAAAGTAACGGTTAGGGAATTTGATATTACATATCGTTCAGTATCAGTGGGGATGTAAAAGCCTGCAGATACCAGTTTTATTTGCATCAACAAGGCACTTCCTAAGGTGGCCGACCTTGGTCAGCCAATCGACCGACCTTGGTCGGCCAAGTGATTGACCTTGGTCGGTCGATTGACCGACCGTCGTCCGGTCGATATGAAGTTATACTTTTCAGGGGATGAACATTACTTTTTATCCCCTGAAAGGTAACGCTTTCTGATGCTTGTGCCTACTCCTTTTGCAGGACATTGGTGTACAGGATTCCCTTGGCGGGGGTGATGCCTTTCGTCTTGAACAGGCCGCTGACGGTAGTGAAGGCGAATCCGCGTGCCTTCAGGGCAGGTATCACGCTGTCCAAAGCCTGTACGGTGGCTTCGTTGCCCTCGAAGTCATGCAGCAGGTAGATGAGTCCGTCGGCTGCCGTCTCCAGCATGTGGGCGGCCCGTTGTTCGGCACTCACGGTCGGTTCCCAGTCCTGGCTGCCTTCGCCGCAGATGAAAATCAGCGGAATGGAGTCGTGCATCGTTTGGTTGACGTTGATGTAGGGCGGGCGGAACAGGGTAGGGCGCGTACCTGTGTATTGCTCTATGAGTTGCGAGGTGCGTTCCACCTCCTCCTTCATCTGTGCCACGGTCAGTTGCGTCATCATGGAGTGGGTGAGCGAGTGGTTCTGTATCTCGCATCCCATGTCACAGGCACGTTTCATCACCGCTGCGCTCTCTTCGGTGATGTGCTGCCCGATGACGAAGAAGGAGCCTGTCACCTCGTACTTCTCCATCAGGTCGAGTATGCGGGGGGTGATGGTGGTGTTGGGACCGTCGTCGAAGCTCAGTGCTACGTACTTCAGTGTGTCAGGTTCTGCGCCCGCCTCCGTCTTCTTACCGTCGGCGGAAGCGTGGCATCCTGCCAGCAGGATGGCAGCGAGTGTCAGATAAAAGAATACTGTTCTCATGGTGTTTGAATTGAATTAGAATGATGTTTTTGTATGTGTGTCCGTCGGGTCAGGGGCGTATCTGTCCCTCTCCTTCGATAATCCATTTGTAGGTGGTTATCTCCTCCAGTGCCATGGGGCCGCGTGCGTGCAGCTTCTGTGTGCTGATGCCGATTTCCGCTCCCAGGCCGAACTGCCCTCCGTCGGTGAACGATGTCGGTGCGTTCACGTATACGCAGGCGGCATCCACCTCGCGCTCAAAGCGGCGTCGGTTGGCGTCGTCCTCCGTCACGATGCACTCGCTGTGCTTCGAGCTGTATCGGCTGATGTGCTGCAGCGCCTCATCCATGCCGCATACCGTCTTCACCGCCATCTTGTAGTCGAGGAACTCCGTTCCGTAGCTTTCGGCTGTGGCATGGCAGAGCAGCTCGGCCGGATAGCCTCCCTGCTTCAGTGCCTCGTAGGCCGGCAGGTCGGCATAGAGGGTCACCCGCTTTGCGGCCAGCGGTTGGCAGAGGGCCGGCAGGTCGGCCAGCCGTGTGGCATCCATCAGCAGGCAGTCAAGCGCATTGCACACGCTGACGCGGCGCGTTTTGGCATTGCATACGATGGCCTTACCCTTCTGCAGGTCGGCATAGCGGTCGAAGTAGGTATGGCAGATGCCGGCTCCCGTCTCTATCACGGGGATGGTAGCCGTGCGGCGCACCATGTCAATCAGCCCCTTGCTGCCCCGTGGGATGATGAGGTCCACGTAGTCGCGTGCCTGCAGCAGGCAGGCGGTGGCCTCGCGGTCGGCGGGCAGCAGCTCTACGGCATGAGGGTTCACCCCGTGGCGCAGCAGTACGCCCTGTATCAGCTCTGCGATGGCCTGGTTGGAGCAGGCGGCATCGCTTCCTCCCTTCAGGATGCAGGCGTTTCCGCTCTTCAGGCAGAGGGCGGCCACGTCGAAGCCCACGTTGGGACGAGCTTCGTAGATGATGCCGATGACGCCAAAGGGTACGCTCACCCGTTGCAGATGCAGTCCGTTGGGCAGGGTGGTCTCCTTCAGT
>SAMEA3663248__coassemble_550_pt1 | contig 13371 bp, 11 predicted proteins | sample SAMEA3663248__metabat2_low_PE_023 | metagenome-assembled genome bin SAMEA3663248 (sample SAMEA3663248) | pig gut metagenome | biome: pig gut; feature: pig-associated habitat; material: faeces | place: China | collected 2013
GTCTTCCACTTCAATGGTGAGCACGCCCGTATGTCCGTGCAGATACTGGGCTTCACCCTGGAAGCCATAGAAACGATGTGCATACTGCAAATCAAATGTCGTAATACTTCTCATGTCAAAAGTCTCCTATTCGTTTTTTATTAGTAAATGGTTACTATTTCGAGTTTTTACTTCGAGTTATGCAAATATAGCAAGTCTCAACGTATGTTGCAACAGATAAAACCTATTAATATAGATGAAATCTATTCAGCACTCTTTTATTATATAACAAAATCTATTTATATTTGTTCGCGCAAACCCTTTATACATTATTATATATATGACCCTGCAACAACTGGAATACATCGTAGCCGTCCATCGCTGCCGACACTTCGCTAAAGCCGCCGAGCAGTGTGGTGTCACCCAACCGACACTGAGTACCTTGATACAGAAACTGGAGACGGAACTGGGTGTCAAGCTCTTCGAGCGGTCGGCCCAGCAAGTGACTCCTACTCTGATAGGGCAGAAGGTAGTGGCACAAGCCGAAGTCGTGCTGACACAGGCCGGCCGGGTGAAGGAACTGGTAAAGGAGGAGAAGCACTCGCTGACGGGCGACTTCCGGATAGGCATCCTCCCTACCATCGCTCCCTATCTGCTGCCGCGCTTCTTCAGCCGCCTGCGCAGAGAGCATCCCGAGACCAATCTGCACGTCATCGAACTGAAGACGAACGAACTGCTCCGCCGGTTGCGTGAGGGAGAGGTAGATGCCGCCATCGTGGTGGATTGGGGCAAGATGGACGAGTTTGAGAAGACCGAACTCTACTACGAACAGTTCGTGGCCTACGTGTCGCGTGAGAGCCGCTTGTCCGCCTGCAAAGCCATACGCACCGCCGACCTGGCCTCGGAACCACTTTGGCTGTTGGACGAGGGGCATTGCTTCCGCGACCAGTTGGTGAAGTTCTGCAACCTGAAGTCGGCACGTGAGAGTCAGATGGCCTACTCGCTGGGCAGTATCGAGACCTTCATGCGTATGGTGGAGAGCGGACAAGGGGTCACCTTCATCCCCGAACTGGCATTGGACCAGCTTACCGAGCAACAGAAGGAACTGGTTCGCCCCTTTGCCTTGCCCATCCCTACCCGCAGCATCGTATTGCTGACCACCCGCGACTTTGTACGCCGTTCGCTGCACGACCTGCTGGTAATGTCCATCATGAACAGCGTACCTGCGCGGATGCTGAAACTGAACAATACCGAGCAGCGGGTATAGATGTAAGAGAAAGATGACAAATTGCACAATATTGTACCTAAAAATAACATTGAATCGGAATTAGTCATATCTTTGCGCCTGTGTTGACGCTTGCAAAAAGCAAGAGGTGTTGACCGTCACACTAAAGCAGACAAAGATATGTTTCAGAAGATTGTTGAATTTTCCATCCGACGGCGCCTGTTCGTCGCGCTGACCACGCTATTTCTATTGATTGGTGGTATCTACGCCATGCTGACGCTCCCCATTGATGCCGTGCCCGACATCACCAACAACCAGGTACAGATTGTCACCGTATCGCCCACGCTGGCTCCACAGGAGGTGGAGCAGCTGATTACCATGCCCGTGGAGATAGCCATGAGCAACATCATGAACGTAGAGGAGATACGCTCGGTGTCGCGCTTCGGCTTGTCATTGGTGACGGTGGTCTTCAAGGAGAATGTGCCTACCCTGCAGGCACGCCAGCTGATAAACGAGCAGATACAGAGCGTAGCGGGAGAGATCCCCTCGGAGCTGGGCGTACCCGAACTGATGCCTATCACCACCGGTCTGGGCGAAATATACCAATACGTACTCCGTGTCGACGACGAGTACAAGGAGACGTACGACGCGATGGAGCTGCGCACCATACAGGACTGGATTGTGAAACGGCAACTCTCGGGCATCCCCGGCATTGTGGAAATCAACAGCTTCGGCGGCTACCTGAAGCAGTACGAGATAGCCATAGACCCCGATGTGCTGGCCGCGCTGCAGATAACCATCGGTGACGTGTTCGATGCCCTGTCGCGCAACAACCAGAATACGGGCGGCAGCTACATCGAGAAGAAAGGACGTGCCTACTACATCCGCTCGGAAGGCATGATTACCAAGGTAAAAGACATTGAACGCATCGTGGTGGCCAACCGCGGAGGCATGCCGGTGCACGTCAGCGACATCGGGCGCGTCAGCTTCGGTGCACCCAAACGGTTCGGTGCCATGACGATGGACGGCGAGGGAGAGTGCGTAGGCGGCATCGCCATGATGCTGAAAGGGGCCAATGCCAATGTGGTGACCCGCACGCTGGAGGAGCGGGTGCAACGGGTACAGAAGATGCTGCCCGAAGGTGTACACATCGAACCCTACCTGAACCGCTCCGAACTGGTCAACCGCAACATATCCACCGTCATCTACAACCTGATTGAGGGAGCAATCATCGTCTTCCTGGTACTGATTGTCTTCTTGGGCGATGTCAGGGCCGGCCTCATCGTGGCATCGGTCATCCCGTTGGCCATGCTCTTTGGCTTCATCCTGATGCGGCTGTTCGGCGTATCGGCCAACCTGATGAGCCTGGGAGCCATCGACTTCGGCATCGTGGTGGACGGCTCCATCGTCATTGTCGAAGGCATTCTGGCACACGTCTACTCCAAACGGTGGGCAGGGCGTAAGCTGGCAGCCCACGAGATGGATCACGAAGTGGCCGAAGGCGCTTCGCACGTGGTGAAGAGTGCCACCTTTGCCGTACTCATCATTCTAATAGTCTTCTTCCCCATCCTGACCCTGACGGGCATCGAAGGAAAATACTTTACCCCGATGGCCAAGACACTGGTATTCTGCATCATCGGTGCCCTGCTGCTCTCGCTTACCTACGTACCCATGATGACCTCGCTCTTCCTGCGCCGTACGGTCTCCACCCGTCCTTCGCTGGCCGGCCGTTTCTTCGAGCGGCTGACCCGCCTATACGAGAAGGGGCTGCGTACCTGCATGAACCGTGTGGCATCTACCTTGGGCGTAGCATTCGCCCTGCTGGCTGCCTCCCTGTGGCTCTTCACCCGACTGGGTGCCGAGTTTATTCCCACGCTGGACGAAGGAGACTTTGCCATGCAGATGACGTTGCCGGCCGGCAGCTCGCTGACACGAAGCATCGAGCTGTCGCTGGAAGCGGAGAAAGTGCTGAAAGAGCGGTTCCCTGAAATAAAACATGTAGTGGCCAAGATTGGTACTGCCGAGGTGCCGACGGACCCGATGTCGGTAGAGGATGCCGACGTGATGATTGTGATGAAACCCTTCAAGGAGTGGACCTCGGCATCAAGCCGCGCCGAGATGGTAGAGAAGATGAAGAGTGCCCTCGACGAGGTGGAAGGGGCGGAGTTCAACTTCAGCCAGCCCATCCAGCTGCGTTTCAACGAACTGATGACGGGTGCCAAGGCCGACATTGCCATCAAACTGTATGGCGAGGACATGGAAGAACTGTATGCCCGAGCCAAGGAGGCCGCTGAGTATGTGGCACAGGTGCCGGGTGCAGCCGACGTCATTGTGGAACAGGCCATGGGATTGCCTCAGCTGGTGGTGGAGTATGACCGCACCAAGATAGCACGCTACGGCATCGACATACAGGAACTGAATGACATCATCCGTACGGCATACGCCGGCGAAACAGCCGGCGTGGTATTCGAGAACGAACGGCGTTTCGACCTGGTAGTCCGGCTGGACGACGAGAAGGTAAGCGATCTGGACCTGAACCGCCTCTACGTACGCACCTGCGACGGACAGCAGCTGCCGATGAGCGAGGTCACCACCATCCGGTTGGTCAACGGTCCGCTGCAAATCAATCGCGATGCCACCAAGCGACGCATCGTCATCGGTGTGAACGTGCGCGATGCCGATATCCAGCAGGTGGTAGCCCAAATCAGCGAAACGCTGGAACGCCACATCCGGCTGAAACCCGGCTACTACTTTGAGTACGGGGGACAATTCGAAAACCTTCAGAATGCCATTCGAACGCTGTTAGTCGTCATCCCCATCGCCCTGATGCTGATACTGCTGCTGCTGTTCTTTGCCTTCCACAGCATCACCTACTCACTGGTGGTATTCTCCACCGTGCCGCTGTCGCTCATTGGCGGCATTGTAGCCTTGTGGCTGCGCGGGTTGCCATTCAGCATCTCGGCCGGCGTAGGCTTCATCGCCCTGTTTGGTGTGGCGGTGCTCAACGGCATCCTGATGATAAACCACTTCAACGACTTACGTAACAGAACCCGATATGCTATGTGTACAGACAGAATCATCTATCAAGGATGCCGCCATCTGCTCCGACCTGTCTTCCTGACGGGCTTGGTGGCCTCGTTAGGCTTCGTCCCGATGGCTGTGGCCCAGTCGGCAGGAGCCGAAGTGCAGCGCCCGTTGGCTACGGTAGTGATAGGTGGCCTGATTGTATCTACCGTCCTGACACTGATTATCATCCCTGCCTTCTACCGCTTGGTAGCCTCCACGGCGGTCATCTGGCGCAACCTGCGTAACCGACGGAGGGCATCCGCCCCTCGGACGCTCCTGCTGGCCATAGGTGCCATGCTGCTGGCTGGCGGAGTGGAAGCACAGGAAGCGGTGCAACGGATCTCGCTGGATAAGGCAATAGAAACAGCCTTGCAGAACAGTCCGCGCCTGAAGAGGGCCGAGGGCGAGATAGCACGGCAACGGGCTGCCCGAGGAGAAGTGTGGGACGGTGGAATGACGCAGGTGGGCTATGCGTGGGGGCAACTGAACGGCGAGATGCGGCACGACAATGAGCTGACCGTAGAGCAGTCGTTGGGCTCGTTGCTGACCCCTTTCTATCAGAATGCGCTGGTACGCACACGGATATCCGGCAGCCAGAGTCACCGCGACATGGTGCGCAAAGAGATTACCGCTGAAGTGAAACGGGCCTGGGTGGAGTGTCTGGCTGCCATGAACATATATCGGCTGGCACTGTCGAACGACTCGTTGGGCGAACGGCTGAAGGCCAGTGGTGAGCTCCGATACCGTCAGGGAGACATCAACCAACTGGAATACCGCATGATGGCTACGCTGGCCACCGACCTGCATACACAAGCCATGCAGGCTGCCTCAGATGTGTCGCTGACCCAGCGCCGATTAGCGTGGAGCTGCTATCAGCAGACACCCCTACAGCCGGCAGACAGTGTGCTGAGCCTGCCTGAGCCCACACTGCCGTTGGCCTTGTCGCAGGCGCACCTCCGCTACTTCGAGGCGCAGATGCGCGAGAAACGCGCGCAGGTGAAGGTGGAGAAGAGCCGCTTCTTCCCCGAACTGTCCGTGGGCTATGCACTGCAGAAAATCGCTCCGCTGAAGGGGCTGGACTCGTGGTCGGTAGGGGTCTCCTTCCCCGTCATCTTCTTCCCGCAACGAAGTCGCGTGAGACAGGCCCGCCAAGAGGCCCTCATGGCAGGATGGGAAGCTGAAGAAAACCGCACGCAGTTGAGCAACAAGGTGGACGAGTTGCGTACCCAGCTCAAGAAGCAGCGGGAAACGATAGACTACTTCACCTCAGCGGCATTGCGTGAAGCAGACGAGCTGCATCGCAATGCACTGACGCTCTATCAGGAGAGCGAAACAGGCATTGCCGAACTGATACAGAGTCTGAACAGCGCACGCGACATCCGACGGAACTATATCGAGTCGCTACGCGACTACCTGATACTGACCATCGAACTGGAACTTTATACAGAAACCCTTAATTGACAAAAACATGATGAAGAAGCTATACACAATGATGGCGGCTGTAGCCCTACTGGCCGCCTGTACGACGGGAGAAAAGAAGAGTGACGCTGTCCAGGAACCTGCCGCTACGACCCTCCAATCGGTTGCAGACAACGCCGCAGATAGTGCCTCTACCGCGGTTACAGAGGAGGTGGACGGTGTAACGGCTGCCACCAATGTGGCCAATCGGCCTACCTTCAACGGGTTGCTGATGGTGTCGCCCCAGCAACAAGCCACCCTCTCGCTCACTATGGGAGGCAAGGTGAACAGTCTGCATGTGATGCCCGGACAGACCATCGGCTACGGACAGGTGGTGGCCACTATCGACAATCCCGAATACATCGAACTGCAGCAGGACTATCTGGATGCCGCTGCCCAGCTGGAATATCTGGAGAAGGAGTACAGCCGCCAACGCACGCTGGGCGACCAGGATGCAGCTTCGCAGAAGAAGGTGCAGCAGAGCAAAGCAGAGTATCTTTCGATGAAAGCACGCTTCGAGGCTGCCGGCTCGCGTCTGAAGGCGCTGGGGGCAGACACGCAGCTCCTTGCCACACAGGGAATCAAATCCTACTTAGAGGTGAAGGCTCCGCTGAGCGGATACGTCACCAACCTGCGGGTGAATCTGGGTACTTACCTCGATGCCGGCGAACCGATATGCGACCTCATCAACAAGTCGCAACTGCTGCTGCAACTGACGGTGTACGAGAAAGAACTCTCACTGATGCAGGTAGGCGGCGAGGTAGAGTTCCGCGTCAATGGCATGGGGAAGGAGACCTTCAAGGCAACCGTTGTCGCTATCGACCAGTCGGTGGACGCGACCGACTATTCCATCAAGGTCTATGCCCGTGTACTGAGCAACTGCCCCGACTTCCGACCGGGCATGTACGTGCGGGCACGCATCAAGAATTGAGAACAGAACTAAACAGATACGTCTTATGAAACCAACAACTTACTATGCAAAGGCACTCATCCTGCTGATGCTCTGCCTTTTCTTCTCTACAGCCTATGCCCAATCGGACAAAAATCCTTATTCGATGAAGGGAAGTGATGTCTACTATCAGAACGATTGTCTGCAGGCTGCCGATGCGTGTACGTTCCAGATATTGGGACACGGATATGCCAAGGATTGTCACCATGTCTATCTGCACGGGCGCATCCTGCCGTATGTAGATCCGGCTTCGTTTCGTCTGAAGCATACACACTCACATGCGGATGAGGAGGAATGGGATGAGCGGGAATCAGCGTATCACGTATCCACCTTTACGGTCTATTATCAGGGCAGGAAGGTACAAAATGCCTCATCGAACTCATTTCAGGTACTTGGAGGCGGGTATGCCAAAGATTCTTTCCGTGTATACTATGCCGGTGAGGAGGTTGCGGGTGCCTCTGCCGTGTCGTTTGCATACGATGGGAAAGGATACGGCCACGATGCCTTCAACACCTTTTACCGGGGGAGGAAGCTGCCCGACTGAAGCAGCTCTTCGTATACGGCCGGATGGAGGAAAAAGCGGATGTCGCGTCCTTCGGCCAACCCCTGACGGATAAAGGTAGAACTGATATCGAAGAGGGGAGCTTGCACCAGTCGGACAGAGGGTGGCAAGGATGCAGGCTCTACAGGATAGCCCGGACGGGGATATATCAGCAACCGATGCTCCCTCAAGATGCGTTCGTGCTGATACCAACGAGGGAAGAGCTGCCAGTTGTCCGACCCGATAATCAAGTGGAAACGGTGGTCGGGATACCGTTCCCTCAAAGCATTCAGCGTGTGTATGGTATAGGATGGGCGGGGCATCGAGAACTCGAAATCGGAGGCACGGAAGCGGGGATACCCCTCAATGGCACGCTGCACCAGTTTCAAGCGTACCCCATCGTCCATCAGCCCGGCCTCCTCCTTCAACGGGTTGTGAGGAGTGACGAGAAACCACACCTCGTCCACTCCTTCGTATTCGCACAGGTAGTTGGCCAGTGCCAGATGGCCGATATGTATCGGATTGAACGAACCGCTGAATATGCCGATTTCCATAGAGTGATCTCCTTATAACTCCAGAAACTGACGAATAGCCTGCAAAGCCTCGGCTTTGGCCCGTTCCAAATCATCGTTGACAATCACGCGGTCGAACTTCGGGGCAAAGGTCAGCTCGTATGCCGCCTTGGCTACACGGTCGGCAATCACCTCGGGAGCATCGGTACCACGTCCTTCCAGCCGCCGGCGCAGTTCCTCGATGGAGGGAGGCTGGATGAACAGCGACAGGGCACGTTCGCCATAGAAGCGCTTGATGTTGCATCCGCCTACCACGTCAACATCGAACACCACATTCTGTCCGGCTTCCAGCTGGCGTTCCACCTGCTCCTTCAAGGTTCCGTAAAAGCGGTCCTTATACACCTCCTCGTACTCCAGAAAGTCGCCGGCTGCAATGCGGCGACGGAACTCGTCGGGCGTAAGGAAGAAATACTCCACCCCATTCTGCTCCGTGCCTCGCGGTGCCCTGCTGGTAGCAGAGATGGAGAAGGCCAGATTCAGTTGCTGCGTCAGCAAGTAGTTGATGATTGTAGATTTGCCTGAGCCCGAAGGGGCTGAAAAGATAATCAGTTTTCCTGCCATTGTATTCTTTGGTTACAAGTTTCGATACGGTTGTTGGTGGTCATCAGTTCACGTTGAGTACCTGTTCCTTAATCTGTTCCAGTTCGTCCTTCATCTGCACCACGATTTTCTGCATCTCGGCATGATTGGATTTGCTGCCTAAGGTATTGATTTCGCGTCCCATCTCCTGTGCGATGAATCCCAGTTTCTTTCCCTGTCCGCTGCCGTTCTCTAGCGTGTGTATGAAGTAGTTCAGATGATTGGCCAGCCGCTGCTTCTCTTCGTTGACGTCCAGCTTCTCGATGTAGAAGATGAGTTCCTGCTCCAGACGGTTCTTGTCATAATCGATGCTGAGCGTCTTCTCCAGCGCGTCTGTGATGCGCTCTTTGATGCGTCCCACCCGTTCCTTCTCGTACGGTTCCACCTCTTGCAGCAGGCGGGTGATGTTGGCGATTTTTTCGCGGAACTTACGTTCCAGTGCGGCTCCCTCCTGCTTGCGGAAGTCCACCAGTTGGGCAATGGCCTCTTCGATAGCCGCATGTGCCGCCTGCCATTCAGCCTCGTCCAGCTCCTGCGTCTCGCTCTTGGCCATCACATCAGGCAGCCGGAGCAGGTTATAGAACCAATCTGCCGGTTCGGGTATGCCCGTTGCCTGGGATATCTCCTTGATGCGATGATAGTAGGCAAGTACCAGTTCCTGGTTGATGGGAGTGGCCAGCTGGTCGGCATTCTTCTTCTCCACCCAAAGGGAGAAGTCCACCTTACCACGCTCCAGCACCCGCGCTATCTCGTTCCGAATTTCCATTTCCTTCTCCCGATAGATGGGAGCGATGCGTGTAGACAAATCCATCGCCTTGCTGTTGAGCGACTTTATCTCTACATTGATTTTTTTATCGAGCATCTCGACTGTTGCCTTGCCGTAGCCCGTCATAGATTGTATCATAATGTTATAGTTTTGCGCAAAATTACACGATTATTTTAATTACTGAAAATAATCCCGTAAATTTGCCACAATAAAATAAAGAATCAAACGTATGTCATCCATTTTGCACATTGAAACATCTACTTCGGCCTGCTCGGTGGCCGTGAGCGAAGATGGTCAGAATATATTCAGAAAGGAGGATTTGAAAGGCCCCTCACACGCAGTATCGCTGGGAGTATTCGTTGACGAAGCCCTCTCTTTTGCCGACAGCCACGCTCTGCCGCTCGATGCGGTAGCCGTCAGTTGCGGTCCTGGTTCCTATACGGGGCTACGTATCGGCGTATCCATGGCCAAAGGCGTGTGCTATGGGCGAAACCTGAAACTGATAGGCATCCCCACGCTGAAGGTTCTATGTGTACCTGTGCTGCTCTATCACGACGAACTGCCCGACGATGCCCTGCTCTGTCCCATGATTGATGCACGCCGCATGGAGGTGTATGCAGCCGTCTACGACCGAGCCTTGCGTCCTGTCCGCGATATTGCAGCGGATATTGTGGACGAGCACTCGTATGCCGACTATCTGCAGGAGCATCCTGTCTACTTCTTCGGGAACGGAGCGGCCAAGTGTAAAGAGAAGCTGACGCATCCCAATGCCCACTTCATCGACGACATCCAGCCGTTGGCCAGTATGATGTTCCCACTGGCAGAAAAGGCCATTGCCGAAGGACGGTTTGAAGACGTAGCCTACTTCGAACCGTTCTATCTGAAGGAGTTTGTGGCCGGAACGCCCAAGAAACTGATTTGAAATCCATAATGTATAATCCATAATTCATTAATTGATGCAATATAACACTCAACAGAAGCGGATGCCGTTGCCGGAATACGGACGTAGCATCCAGAACATGGTAGACCACGCACTGACCATTGAAGACCGTGCCGAACGCCAACGTTGCGCCAACACCATCATCAACATCATGGGCAATATGTTCCCGCACCTGCGTGATGTGCCCGACTTCAAACACAAACTATGGGACCACCTGGCCATTATGTCCGACTTCAAGCTGGACATTGACTATCCCTACGAGATTGTACGCAAGGACAATCTGGAAAGCAAGCCCGAATACATCCCTTATCCCGTCACCAAGATACGTTATCGCCACTACGGACGTACGCTGGAAGTGCTCATCAAGAAGGCCATCGAGTTCCCCGAAGGAGATGAGAAGCAGAATCTGGTAGCCCTCATCTGCAACCACATGAAAAAGGACTACATGACCTGGAACAAGGATACGGTAGACGACCAGAAGATTGCCGACGACCTGTCGGAACTGTCGGATGGCAAACTGCAACTGACTGATGACTTGTTGCGCCTCATGGACGAACGGATTGAGCAGAACTATCGTCCGAAGGCACAGAACCAGAACAACAAGAACCAGGCCAACAGAAATCCGAACAGCCGAAACAACAAGCGGAAATACTAACATAAAAAAACATTACCGAACCATGGCATCATTCATTATCGAAGGCGGACATCGCCTGACAGGTGACATCTATCCGCAGGGAGCGAAAAACGAAGTGCTGCAGATAGTCTGCGCCACACTGCTGACCGACGAGGAGGTGACGGTACACAACATACCGGACATACTGGACGTCAACAATCTGATTCAGCTGATGCGCGACATGGGTGTCAAGGTTGCCAAGAAAGGCATTGACACGTATAGCTTTCAGGCCGACAAGGTAGACCTCTCGTACCTGGAAAGCGATGCGTTCCTGAAGAAGTGTTCCAGCCTGCGAGGTTCGGTCATGCTGGTAGGTCCTATGGTGGCACGCTTCGGACGGGCACTCATCTCCAAGCCGGGAGGTGACAAGATAGGCCGGCGCCGGCTGGACACACACTTCATCGGCATCCAGAAGTTGGGTGCATCCTTCCGATACAAAGAAGAGCAGGGTGCCTACGAGATATGTGCCGACCGCCTGACAGGGACATATATGCTGCTGGATGAGGCTTCGGTGACGGGTACGGCCAACATTGTGATGGCTGCCGTATTGGCACAAGGTACCACTACCATCTACAATGCGGCATGCGAACCTTACATACAGCAGCTGTGCAAGATGCTGAACCGCATGGGTGCCAAAATATCAGGCATAGCCTCCAATCTGCTGGTGATTGAGGGCGTCGACCGCCTGCACGGTACCGACCACACCGTGTTGCCCGATATGATTGAGGTGGGCAGCTTCATCGGTATGGCGGCCATGACCCAGAGCGAACTGACCATCAAGAATGTCTCTTACCAGAATCTGGGCATCATCCCAGAGAGCTTCCGCCGTTTAGGCATCCGCTTGGAGCAACGGGGAGATGACATCTTCATCCCCGCCCAAGAGGAGTATCAGATAGAGTCATTCATCGACGGTTCCATCATGACACTGGCCGATGCGCCCTGGCCGGGACTGACCCCCGACCTGCTGAGCGTATTGCTGGTAGTGGCCACACAAGCCAAAGGCAGCGTGCTCATTCATCAGAAGATGTTCGAGAGCCGCCTTTTCTTTGTCGACAAACTGATTGACATGGGGGCGCAGATTATCTTGTGCGACCCGCATCGGGCTGTAGTCATCGGGCACAACCGCGCGCTGCAGCTGCGTGGCGGCAACATGACGTCGCCCGACATACGTGCCGGCATCGCCCTGCTGATAGCGGCCATGAGTGCCGACGGCATCAGCCGCATCCATAACATTGAACAGATAGACCGAGGCTACCAGAACATCGAAGGACGCCTGAACGCACTCGGCGCAAGGATTACACGCATATGATCAGACGAGAAGAGGTATATAAAATAGGTATATTCAACAAGCCGCACGGCATACACGGTGAGCTCTCGTTCACCTTTACCGACGACATCTTCGACCGGGTAGAGGCTGAATATCTCATCTGCCCCATGGATGGCATACTGGTGCCCTTCTTTTTGGAGGAGTATCGCTTCCGCTCCGACAACACCGCGCTGGTGAAGCTGGAAGGGGTCGATACGGCCGAACGGGCCCGCATGTTCACCAATGTGGAGGTCTACTTCCCCATCCGTCATGCGGAAGAGGCCGGGACGGACGAACTGACGTGGGATTACTTCGTCGGCTTCCGTGTCGAGGAGGTACACCATGGCCACTTGGGAGAGGTGACGGAGGTAGACAACTCCACCATCAATACCCTTTTCGTGGTCGACCGTCAGGGAGAGGAACTGCTCATTCCGGCCCAGGAGGAGCTGATTGTAGACCTCGACCGCAAGCATCGGGTCATTACCGTTGACTTGCCGGAAGGTATGCTGGCCCTGGATGAGGCCGAAGAGGTGTGAGCTATTCAACAGAATCCGTTAATTTGTAGAGACAACCCACATGAAGAAAAGACGAAACAGAAAGGCCTTCTGGAAAGACTTCAAGTTCAAGTACAAGCTGACCATCATCAACGAGAATACACTCGAAGAGGTGGTGGGGCTGCACGTGTCCAAGCTGAACGGTCTGTCGGTGCTGCTGTCGGTGCTGGCAGTACTCTTTCTGATAGCCGCCCTTATCATCACCTTCACTCCCCTGCGGAACTACCTGCCCGGCTACATGAACAGCGAGGTGCGCGAGCAGGTGGTGGAGAACGCCCTGAAGGCCGACTCGCTGCAACAGCTGGTGGAGAGGCAAAACCTCTACATCATGAACATACAGGATATCTTCAGGGGCACCGTCAAGACGGATACGGTCTACTCCATGGATTCGCTGACCCAGTTGCGCAAGGATTCGCTCATGGAGCGTACGCAGCGGGAATCGGACTTCCGCAGACAATATGAAGAGACGGAGAAGTACAACCTGACCAGCATCACGGCGCGGCCGGAGGTGGAAGGACTGATATTCTACCGCCCTACACGTGGCATGATTTCCTCGTCCTTCGATGCCGACAAACGGCACTACGGCACCGACATCGCTGCCAATCCGGGCGAAAGCATTCTGGCCACACTGGATGGAACGGTCATCTTGAGTACATATACTGCCGAGACGGGGTATGTCATCGAGCTGCAACACAACCAGGAATTTATCTCCATCTATAAGCACTGCGGCTCGTTGCTGAAGCACGAGGGCGAAAGTGTAAAG
>SAMEA3663248__coassemble_559_pt1 | contig 13240 bp, 10 predicted proteins | sample SAMEA3663248__metabat2_low_PE_023 | metagenome-assembled genome bin SAMEA3663248 (sample SAMEA3663248) | pig gut metagenome | biome: pig gut; feature: pig-associated habitat; material: faeces | place: China | collected 2013
CTCGCGACCCCAACCTTGGCAAGGTTGTGCTCTACCAACTGAGCTATTTCCGCATTCGGATTTCTTAAAATCTAACGTGAAGAGAAGGAGACTCGAACTCCCACGACATAATTGTCACTACCCCCTCAAAGTAGCGCGTCTACCAATTCCGCCATCTCTCCAGCACTCTTCAAGAAATCAAAGAACCGACTGCTACCTTTAGTGCCCAGAACAGGACTCGAACCTGCATGCCTCTCGACACACGCACCTGAAACGTGCGCGTCTACCAATTCCGCCACCTGGGCATTCTCGGTAAGCAATCTGTCTGCTTGAGCGGAAAACGAGACTCGAACTCGCGACCCCAACCTTGGCAAGGTTGTGCTCTACCAACTGAGCTATTTCCGCGATTGCGGTTGCAAAGGTAGATATTTTCCTTGAACCTGCAAACATTCTGGACACTTTTTTACGTAATAATTTTGAACGCTGTGCGGCCTAATGAAGACATTGTTTTGAAAATCAGCTCATTCTATCCCTGTAATCTTCGTAGGAAAATTGCTTGAAAAGGATGGCTTTCCCTTCTTTGCTCCACATTCCGATGGCCGGATGATGGATTCCGTTGAACATGGTGGTCTTTACGGTGGTGTAGTGTATCATGTCTTCAAAGACGATTGATTCCCCGATTTGCAGTTCGTGGTCGAAACTCCAATCGCCCATATAGTCACCGCTGAGGCACGAGTTGCCGCCCAGCCGGTAGACGTAGGGACCTTCGTCGCCCATACGGGCACCGCGTACGGCAGGTTGGTAGGGCATCTCCAAGCAGTCGGGCATGTGGCAGGTAAAGCTGACATTGAGAATGGCTGTGCGAATGCCGTGGTTCTCGACGATATCGACTACGTCTGATTGCAATACGCCTGTCTGCCATGCGAATGCCGAGCCGGGTTCCAAAATGATGCGCAGCCATGGATAGCGCTGCCTCAATCCTTGCAGCAGACGTACCAGATGGTCGGTATCGTAGTCCTTGCGTGTCATCAGGTGTCCTCCGCCCAGATTCAGCCATTTCAGTTGGGGGAACCACTTGGCAAACCGCTGTTCGATGTGGGTGAGTGTCCGCTCCAGTTCGTATGATGACGATTCGCAGTGACAATGGCAGTGGAATCCCTCGATGCCTTGGGGTAGTTGGGCCGGTAGCTGGTCGGCAATCAATCCGAAACGTGAGCCGGGGGCGCAGGGATTGTACAGCTCGGTCTCTACCTCTGAATACTCGGGATTGATGCGAACACCGCACGAGATTCCCGTTCCGCTGCCCGCTATCATCGGGTAGAAACGGTGGAACTGAGAAAGGGAATTGAAGGTGATGTGGCTGCTGCAACGCATCAGTTCGGGGAAGTCCCCTTCGGTGTAGGCCGGTGAGTAGGTATGGGCTTTGCTGCCGAATTCCTCCAGTGCCAGCCGGGCCTCATAGAGTGAACTGGCCGTGGAGTGATGGATATATTCGCGAAAGATGGGGAAGGAACGCCACATGGCAAACGACTTGAAAGCCAGTATAATCTCTACTCCGGCACGGTCGGCCACACTCTTTATCAATGCGAGGTTCTTCCTCAACAGTTCCTCCTCCATGATGTAGCAAGGAGAGGGAAAGAGATTGAAATCAATCATAGATTCGTCTTTTATTCTTTATATGTTTATACTTGAATCGTTGTCTCATCCGATGACTTTGAAACGGGCAAACCGTAGCAGCAGCTGCTTGTCGCCCGCATTCCGGAAATGGATGGTCGCTTTGGCATTCTCCTCTTCGCCCTCTACCCGGATGACTTCTCCTACTCCGAAGCGTTCGTGCTCAATCAGCTGGCCGGGAGATACGGCTGCTGCTGGGCTGCCGCCTCGCTTCGTGGGCGTTGTTACGGCAGGAGCGGGCGAGGCCGTGATACGGCGCAGCCTTCGGGGGGCTTCTTCGACGGTTGGGGTGGGGGAGAAGGTTGTTGCCGGTCTGCTTCCCCCGCTTCGTAGCGGCCGCTCCTCGTGGGGCAGACGCAGGCAGCGTGCATCAATGTCTTTCAGAAAACGGCTGGGGCTGCCGAACTCCATCTTGCCAAACCGGTATCGGGTGCGGGCATAGGATAGGAAGCAATGCTCCTCTGCTCGTGTGATGGCGACGTAGAAAAGGCGCCGTTCCTCTTCCATCGCTCGGGGTGAGTCACCGCTCATGGCACTGGGGAAGAGGTTCTCTTCCAGTCCTACCACAAATACATTCTTGAATTCCAGTCCTTTGGCAGCGTGAACGGTCATCAATGTGATTCTCGGTTGGTCGGCATCCTTGTCTGTGTCCTGGTCGGTCAGCAGAGATACCTCTGACAGGAAATCGTCCAGTCCCGTATGCGAATCTCCCTCCTCCTTCCGTTGCCCGCAGAAGTCGCTCATGCCGTTCAGCAACTCTTCGATATTCTCTTTCCGGCTCAGTGCTTCGGGTGTATTCTCCTGTACGATATCGCGCAGGATGCCTGTCGATTGAATGATGGCCTGTCCCAGCGTGAAGGCATCCTCGTGGTACAGACGTTCCAGAAAGCCGCTGATCAGCTCTTTGAATCCCTGCAGCTTGTTGAGCGTGCCTTTGTTGAACGCAATGCCATATCCGGTCGGTTGGCACAGCACGGTCCAGAGGCTCACCTGATGTTCGGTTGCTGCCGCAACAATCTTGTTCACGGTCGTCTCTCCAATGCCTCGCGCCGGATAGTTGATGATGCGTTTGAAGGCCTCCTCGTCGTTGGGGTTGACCACCAGTCGGAAGTAGGCGATGACATCTTTTACCTCTTTGCGCTGATAGAAGGATAGTCCCCCATAGATGCGGTAGGGTACCGACCGCTTGCGGAACACCTCCTCGAAGATACGGCTTTGGGCGTTGGTGCGGTACAGTATGGCAAAATCTGCATACGTGCAGTGTTCGTGCCGGTAGATTTCCATCACCTTGTTGGCTATGATTTCGCCCTCCTCTACGTCGCTGTAGGCTTGGAAGAGGGTCAGCGGTTCGCCGGCCTCTTTTTCAGAAAACGCCTCTTTGTGTATCTGTCTTTGATTTTTGGCAATCAGACTGTTGGCCGCCTTTACAATGTTTTGGGTGGAGCGGTAGTTCTGCTGTAGTTTGAACACCTTTGCACCCGGATAGGCTGACGTGAAGGAGAGGATATTGTCGATGTCGGCACCGCGGAACGAGTAGATGCTCTGTGCATCGTCGCCCACCACGCATACACGCCGGTGCGCTTTCCCGAGCTGCAGCACAATGCTGTGTTGCGCGAAGTTGGTGTCCTGATATTCGTCCACCAGAATATAACCGAACTGTGTTTGATAGCGTGCCAGCACATCGGGATGGTCGCGAAACAGCAGGAAGGTGTAGAACAGCAGGTCGTCGAAGTCCATGGCATCGGCCTGCCGACAACGCTCCCAGTAGCGGCGGTAGACGTCTTTGATGGCCGGCATACGGGCACGCATGTCGTCCTCCTGCACCTCGCGGCTGTTGGCATACATCGAGGGAGCGACCAGGTGGTTCTTTGCCTGCGAGATGCGTGCCTGCACACTGCCCGGCTTGTAGACTTTCTCGTCCAGTCCCATTTCTTTCAGTATGGAGCGCAGCAGGCTTTTGCTGTCGGCTGTGTCATAGATGGAGAAGTGCGAGGTGAAGCCCAGCAGGGACGACTCTGCCCGGAGGATGCGCAGGAAGATGGAGTGGAATGTGCCCATCCACAGTCGGCGTGCCTTCTCCTCGCCCACTTGCAGGGCGATACGGTTCTTCATTTCGCGTGCCGCCTTGTTGGTGAAGGTGAGTGCCAGTATGTTCCAAGGTTGGTATCCCCCTTCCAGCAAGTGGGCGATTTTGTAGGTCAGTACCCGTGTCTTTCCCGAACCGGCACCGGCTATCACCAGTGAAGGCCCCTCGTCATACAGCACGGCTGCCCGTTGTTCGTCATTCAGTTCTTTTATATAGTCCGCCATATTCCTTATTCATTCAAGTCCCGGTTTTACATCAACAGATTGATTGCGTGTCATAGCTGTCGTGTGGCTTTGGGCGCAAGATGTTGCGCCCCTACACGTATCGAACAATTCACTTACCTTATTCATTTTCAATTATTAATGTAAATCCGAAGCTTCAGTCATTAACTTATCACGGCAAAGATAGTGCAAAAAACCGAGTAAGCGAGAGGAGAGGAAATATATTTGCTCTTCCGAGTGTGAGGTTTACAGCTTAGCTGTTTAAACACCAAACAAAATGAGTGAAAGTCGATTGTTAAAACTATAGAAAGAATAAAGGGCTGCCCTAAAATCACTTTCCGGACAACCCTACGAGGAAAAATTAATCTTAAATTGATTGTTCCCTCCGATTGATATAATTACAGTAAATAATAGTTCGTTGCTGACAGATTATTCTTCCCTTCCTCCTCCTAAGGCCTGATAGAGGTTGATGACCCCTTGGATTTCAGTGAATCGGTTGGCTACTTGTGTCAGCTGTGCACTGAATAGTGATTGGCGGGCCGTCAGGACTTCCAGATAGGTGGTAGTACCATATATCATCAGCAAAGAGGTACTTTGATAGGCTTTCTGTAAGGCTTTTACCTCCTGTTCATAAAGCCGGGATTTCTCTCGGGCGGTCTGGTACTGTACCAACGCCTCGTTCACCTCAACGCTAGCATTCAATAAGGTCTGTCGGAAGCCCAAGGCGGCCTCTTCCTGTTGCGCCTTGGCTATCTTCAACTGTCCTGTCAGTTTACCTTGGGCAAAGAGCGGTTGCGTGAGCGAGCCTACGGCCGAGGCCAGAAACTTAGCTGGATTGACAATGGCCCCGCCGGCCGAATTGGTCCAGCCGGCACTTCCCGACAGTACAATGGAGGGATAGAAGGCTGAGCGTGCCTGTGCAGTGGCATAAAAAGCCTGTTCCAGTTTGCGCTCTGCCATACGCACATCGGGACGCCGGGAGAGCATTCTCACAGGAATGCCTGTCGAGAGTTGTCGAGGCATCTTCTGGTCGGCCAACTTACCGCGTTTGATACCATGGGGAGTCTCGGCCAAGAGCAACGACAGGCTGTTTTCCACTTGGTTAATCTGTTCCTTTAGTTCCAGCACTGAAGCACTGACGGCACAGAGCGTACCCTCCATCTGGGCAACGGCTGCCTCGTTGGCCTGTCCGGCCTCCATCAGTGCCCGGCTGGAGGCCACCATCTCACGCCAGGAGGCTTCGGTTTGCAACGTGATGTCCAGTTGCGCATCCAGCATCAGCAGCGTGTAGTAGGTATTGGCAATGCCGGCTATCAGTTGCGAGCGTACCGCCTTCCGGTAGTCCAGGCTCTGTGCATAAAGGGCCTGTGCCTGCCGCTTGGCGTTGCGCAGCCGGCCAAAGATATCCATCTCCCAGCTGGCGGTGACAGGCAGGGAGTAGGTCTGCATGGCCTTGTGGTGGTCGAAACTGCTGACCGCACCCTGCGGCGAGAGGGCAAACGAGGGCAGGTAGGCCAACTTGGAGGAGAGCAGCGTGGCTTCCGCTTCCTTGATACGGAGCTGGGCGGCCTGGTAGTCCGTGTTCTGCTCCAGGCCCCGCTCTATCAGTTCCACCAGAGGCGCGTCGGTAAAGAGCCTCCTCCAATCCCAGTCGCCCAGCGACAGGGTGTCTTCCGAGGGCTGCACCTCTTCGCCATACAGATTTTCCGGCACATCGGTGGCCGGCTTGTACTTGTGATAGATGCCGCAACTGCTCAGCAACAGGCTTGTTGCAGCACCTAATATGAGAAATTGTTTCTTTATCATCATAATCTCTTTTGTTTCTTTATCTGTTTGATTTTGTCTGTCAGAAAGACAAGCAGCATGGCAGCACCGAACGCTATCATGTGCTCCAGACAAGTCATCATTCCATCAGGCATATTCATTTCGTTTATAGATTGTTGTGGGTAGCACTGCGTTCGGTCAAGCTCTTCTCTTTCTCTCGGACAATCTGTACATCCGGCTCTACCTCCATGGGCTTGCGCACCTTTTCCTGCAAATACTCGAAGACGATGTAGAACACCGGCACCACAAAGAGCAGGGCCAGGGTACCGATGGCCATATCTCCTACCACACCCGTGCCGAGCGACGAGTTGCCGTTGGCTCCGGCGCCGGAGGAGAACATCAGCGGCAGCATACCGAATATCATGGTGAGCACCGTCATCAGGATGGGGCGCAGACGTACCTGGGCGGCATAATAAGCAGATTCTACGATACCCATACCCCTGCGGCGACGTTCTACGGCATACTCTGTGATCAGGATGGCCGTCTTGGCCAGCAGACCAATCAACATGATGACACCCGTCTGCAGGTAGATGTTGTTCTCCAGGCCAAAGAGTTTGGCAAAGAGGAACGAGCCCATCAGTCCGAACGGTATGGACAGAATAACAGCAAACGGTAACAAGAAACTTTCGTAGAGGCAGACCAGAATCAGATAGATGAGGAAAAGACAAATGCCATAAATCATGATAGTGGACGAACCTCCGTTGGAAGCTTCCTCACGGGCCATGCCGCCATACTCGTAGCCGTAGCCGGTAGGTAATGTCTGGGCAGCTACCTCCTCGATGGCTTTTTGTGCCTCTCCCGAAGAATAGCCATCTGCCACATTCACGTTGGCCATGATGGAGCTGTAAAGGTTGAAACGATTGGATATTTCAGGCCCCAATACGGAACGTAAGTTGACAAACTGGCTGACAGGAGCCATCTCCGCACCGTTGCGCACGAACATGTTCTTCAGAGCCTGTTCGTCCAGACGGAACTTCGGCGAGGCTTGCAGCATGACGCGATAAACCTTGCCAAATTGGTTGTAGTTGCTGATGTAGGAACCTCCGCAATAGCTGCCCAAGGCATCAAGAACAGCAGCTGGCGAGAGCCCGGCCCGCTTGCACTTGGCGGCATCCACTTCCACTACATATTGCGGGAAGTTGCGAGCATACGATGTATAGGCCATCGCTATCTCCGGACGCTGGTTCAGTGCACTAAGGAATTGCAATACCGACTGGTAGAAAGTCTCCATATTGCCACCTGTACGGTCTTGTATGTTCAACTCAATGGAGTTACCCATACCGTAGCCGGGAATCATGGGCGGCTGGAAACTGAAAATCTGTGCCTCCTTGATTTGGGCAAACTGAGCATTCAGTCGGGCTGATACGGCATCGGCCGTATGCTCCTGTCCCTTGCGCTCGCTCCAATCTTTCAGGCGGACAATCACTGAGCCATACGAAGTGCCTTGACCGGAAATCAGTCCATAGCCTGCTACACGTGCATAGTGCTCTACCTCAGGTGTCTGTTTCACAATCTCTTCTACTTGGAGAATGATTTGCTCGGTCTGTTCCAATGTATTGCCCGGTGCGGTATTGATGTTGACCATAATGGCACCCTGATCCTCCTGCGGTACAAGGCCGGTCTTGGTGGTGGTCATCAGCCAGACCAGCAACACGAGTGTGGCTGCCAGCGAAGCCCACACCATCCAGCGGTGGTGGAAGAAGAACATAATCCCTCGCTTGTATTTGCCCAGCACAGCATTGAACGAGGCATTGTAGGCTGCACGTACCCGTCCGTTGATGCTCTTGGCGCTCTTGTCACCGTCGCTGGGACGCATCAGAATGGCACAGAGGGCGGGACAGAGCACCAAGGCACAGATCATCGAAAGGCCGACAGCCGTAGCCATGGTGATGCCGAACTGTGTGTAGAAGATGCCCGACGTACCGCCCATGAAGGTGACCGGGATGAACACCGCCATAAAGACAAAGGTACAGGAAACAATGGCTGTGGTCACATTGCTCATGGCCGACTTAGTGGCTTGATAAGGTGAGGTGTAGCCGGCCTCAAACTTGGCTTGTACTGCCTCAACCACCACAATGGCGTCATCGACCACCGTACCGATGGCCAGCACCAGGGCAAAGAGTGTCAGGATGTTCAGACTGAAATCCGCAGCTACCAGGCAGGCAAATGTACCAAACAGCGAGACGATAATCAAAATAGAAGGTATCAGGGTAGCCTTGAAGTCCTGAAGGAAGAAAAAGACCACCAGGATGATGGCAATGATCAGTGTCTCTACTACATTGTGAATGGAGGCAAACAGGAAGTCGTTGGAACTCATCATGGTCACAAACTCGGTTCCCTTAGGCAAATTTTTACTCATCTCGTCCAGCCGCTTGCTGATTTCAGCATTCACGGCTGTTGCATTGGAACCTGCTGTCTGGAATATCATGAATGTGCTGGCCGGTTTACCATCCATGACACCCCGGTAACTGTATGTCAGGGTGCCCAGCTGTACATCGGCAATGTCTTTCAGGCGCAGTACTGACCCATCGGGCAGCGTACGTACAACCATATTTTTAAACTCGTCCGTATCTTTCAATCGGCCACGGTATTTCATGGTGAACTGAAAGACATTCTGTGAGTTCTCTCCCAAAGAACCGGTAGGTGCCTCCAAGTTTTGCTCACCCAGCACGGCCGTAATATCCGAAGGCACCAATCCATACTGCGCCATGCGGTCGGGATTCAGCCAGATGCGTATACTATAGGTGTCGCCCAGTTCTACCACATCACCCACTCCATTGATACGCTTGATTTCAGGAATGACGTTAATATCCAGATAATTGGCCAAAAAGCTTTCGCTATACTCCTCGTTTCCCACAAAGGCGTCGATTTGCAGGAAACTGGTTTGTCTCTTGATGGTCTGTACACCAATTTTCGTTACCTTGGCTGGCAGCAGTCCCTGTGCCTTCCTGACGCGGTTCTGCACATTCACTGCTGCCATATCCGGGTCGGTGCCTTGCTTGAAGTATATGGTTATCTGAGCGGAGCCTGTATTGGTGGCCGTGGAAGTGATATACATCATGTTCTCCACACCGTTGATGCTCTCCTCCAGCGGCATGATGACGGAATTCATCACCGCATCAGCATCCGCACCGGTATAGGTAGCCATTACCATCACCGTAGGCGGGGCAATATCGGGATACTGCTCTACAGGGAGCGAGAATAGAGAAATCAGGCCAGTGGATAGTATCAAGATAGAGATAGCTATGGCCATGGCCGGTCGTTTGATAAAGATATTTCCTTTCATAAATTGTCAAATCGTAAATTATCCAATCGTAAATCACTTCACCGGGATGCCATCACGAACCAGTCCGGCTCCCTTAGCTATAATCTCCTCACCCTCTTGCAAGCCATCCAGCACCACATATTCGCGTCCGTCGTTGATACCTGCCACGCTAATCAGGGCCGAGGTGGCTTTGCCATCCACCACCTTATAGACCAACGTCTTGTCCTGCAACTTCACGGTCGCTTCCTGGGGAATGACGATGCAGTCGGTATAGGTGGAGGGTATCCGCAAGGTGCCCGACGCTCCGCTAGGCAGCAGACGTCCCTCGTTGGGAAAGACAGCGCGGGCCGTCACCGTACCCGTCTGCCGGTCGATGACTCTGCTGATGCTCTCCAAACGTCCCTTCTGCCCGTAGGTCGAGCGGTCGTTCAGCACCAGTTCCACCTCGGGCAGCTGTTTCAACGCCTCGTCCATCGAACCGTGCTTGCGCGTCAAGGCAAGCAGTTGGTTTTCGGTCATGGAGAAATAGACATACATCGAGGAGTTGTCCGACACGGTGGTCAGTGGTTGGGGTATGGTTGGGCCCACCAGGGCACCCGCCCAATAAGGCAGTGCGCCCACCACGCCATCGCTGGGAGCCTTCACTTCGGTATAAGAGAGGTTGTTGCGGGCGTTTACCTCCTGTGCCTCGGCTTGCGCCAACTGTGCCTCTACCGTGTAGTAGCTGTTTTCCACCGTCAGCAGGTTCACTTCTGAAATCACTTTTTTAGTATGTAGCTCCTTACCGCTGCGGTAATTCAGTTCGGCCGTGCGCAAGGCGGCTCGGGCCGCTTTCACATTGGCCGTAGCTGTGGCCAGTGCCGCCTTATAGGGCACTTGGTCGATAATGAACAGCACCTGTCCGCGTCGCATCCGGTCGACCTCGCTCACGCAAAGGCGCTCTATCGTGCCCGACACCTGCGGATAGATGTCAATGTCCTGCCGGCCACGAATGGTCGCGGAATAGCTTTCAGACAAAGTCCTGTCCGACTTCTCCACTTTCATGAGTGAATAACTGCCCCCATCGGGCATCTGCGGTGCCTGCTTGCACGACACCAGTCCCATCATACAACCAGCCATGTAGGCCAGTCCGATTACATTTTTCTTCATACTTTTAACCTATTGAAAAAACGTGTGCAAAAATAGAAAGTTAATATAGGAAGGTCGATTTCCATTAGGAGGAGAGTATGTTCCAAAAACACCTTGAATGGGAGAATCCGAATAATGGAAAACTATATGTTTGATTCAGAACACATTTCGATAGGAAAAATATGCTAATTTTGCAGTCGAAAATGTTGCCATTATGGAAATTAATTCTGACCAGCACAAGGTCCCAGCCGTTAAACTGAATATGTTTGTACTCATCTGTTGCAAACAAGGCTGTTTGTCACTTGATCTCAATGGAAAAGAGTATTGTCTGCAACCCAATGAGTTTCTTCATTGCAATCCTGGTGACCATATCAACAGACAGGAAGCTCATGCAGTGTTTTCGGGTTATGTGCTTTTTATTTCACGCAAAGCCGTACAAGACTGCGTTCCGATGAATACAGGAGTCAAAGAGTTGTTCTTTTCCCTAGGCATCAGCCCTATTATTCGCTTGACCGATAGCGAAATGGATATGTTTCATCGCTATGCCGAGCTAATCAGCGTCCGAGCTAACATAGATCGTCCTTACTGCAAGGAAATCGTTGGGTCACTCATACGTGCCTTTTTGTTTGAATTGATGGCCTGCATTCAGGCACATACCTCTTCAAAAGTCCTTCACTGTCAGCAAATCAGCCCAAAGGATATCTTGTTCAAACAATTTATCGATTTGATATCCTCTCAGAAAGTCAAACCGCGCGCTGTGTCCTGGTATAGCGATAAACTGTTTGTCACATCCAAACACCTGTCCAGTGTATGTAAGGCGGTCAGCCAACGTACAGCCTTCGACTGGATTAACGAATATGTATTGATAGACATCCGACAACAGTTGAAGTATTCAGAGAAAAGTATCAAGGAGATAGCCGAGTATTTGGGATTTCCCGGTGTCTCTTTTTTCGGCAAATACCTTAGGAAACATGTCGGCTATTCACCGGTGGCTTAACGTCGGCATTTGCGGGAGGAGTGATTCCCTACGATAGCAGAGCTAAACCGATGATTTATCAACTGTTTTAGCTTTGCTTCTCTCTTCTCCTGGTGCATCTGGCTTGCATCCGTTATACGGGTACTTCGGTCAATCCGGCCCACAGCATCGGACCGGCACTGTTTCAGGGAGGCGAGGCGTTGATCCAGCTGTGGATATTCATCACAGGTCCGCTGGTAGGTGCCGTGCTGAGTGCCGGCGTATGGAAGATGATAGCGGGCGGCAACGGTAAATGATGGAATAGAACATACAGAGAGGAGCACGGAGACGCGAGGTGTCTCCGTGCTCCTCTCGTTATGATGATGTCTGTACAGGCGTACGGCAAGGCATGTCTGGGCGTGAAAAGGTTTAAAACCTGAAGCGCAAAAGTTTAAAACTTCTTGCTTGAAAGTTTAAAACTTTTCGCCTAAAAGTTTTAAAGCGGTTGTGAGGCTGTTTTACACCCGGTTGGTGGCAGGGTCGGGGAAGACAACCGTCGGTTGGAACGACTTGGCCTCCTCAAAATTCATCAATGCATACGACATGATGATGACGATGTCGTCGGGTTGCACCTTGCGGGCTGCCGCACCGTTCAGGCAGATCTTTCCGGAACCGCGTTCACCCTTGATGATATAGGTTTCAAAACGCTCTCCGTTGTTGTTGTCCACGATGGCCACCTTCTCGCCGGCAATCAGGTTGGCGGCATCCATCAGGTCTTCGTCGATGGTGATGCTGCCCATATAGTTCAGATTCGCTTCTGTGACACGGGCACAATGGATTTTCGATTTCAATACTTCAATCAGCATACCTTCCTTGTCTTAATCTTCCTCAAAAAAAGTCGTTCAATATTTGATGTTGTCAATCAGCCGGACTTCTCCACAGAAGACCGTGATGCAACCTACTGCATACGAGGTATCCTTCCAATCGGCTATCTTCTGAAGTGTATGGCCGTCGACCAGCTCGAAGTATTCCAGACGCAGTCCGGGAGCGGCGGCGATGGCTTCCTCCACAAATTGTCGGGTCTCGGCTACCGTATGCGAGGTCGCAAAGGTACGACTTTCAAACAATGTCTGCGAAATTTTTAAGGCATTTTGACGTTCTTCTGCATTGAGGCGGGCATTCCGGCTGCTCAACGCCAGTCCGTCGGCTTCGCGGACGATGGGGCAACCCACTATCTCCAACGGATAGTGCATCTGTCGTACCATCTCGCGGATGATGGCCAGTTGCTGGAAATCTTTCTCACCAAAGTAGGCGCGGTGAGGCTGCACGGCATCAAACAGCTTGCTGACTATCTGACACACACCGTTGAAGTGGCCGGGACGGAAGGCACCTTCCATCACCGTGTCCAGAGGGGCGTAGCTGAAGTGGCGTGTGTCCGGTTCGGGGTACATCTCTTCCACCGAGGGGGTAAAGGCAAAGGCGGCTCCGCAGGCTTCCAGCAGCCGGCAGTCTGCCTCCAGCGTACGTGGATACTTGGCCAGGTCGTTCTTGTCGTTGAACTGGGTGGGGTTTACGAAGACACTCACCACAGCCACGTCGTTTTCGGCCACACATCGTTTCACCAGCGAGGCGTGTCCGTCGTGCAAGGCCCCCATGGTAGGTACCAGTCCTATCGTCTTTCCTTCCTTGCGCAAGGTCGAGAGAGCGGCCTGCAGCTCCTTGATTGTATGAACTGTTTTCATATCTCAGTCATTAAGTTATGGTTTTGGATAGTTGGTCGGCAGCATATTCTTCTATGCTGCAAAAAACGGTGCAAAATAAGGCATTATTTGGCATATATCGAAGAAATATCCCATTTTTGTGCTGTTTCTTCTTTTTCCCCTTTCTATATGGGTGAAAATAACACTATTGATAATCAACGGCTTAACAAATCATAAGGATTTATATGTCTCTATTTTTTGCCTATTTGAGCGTTTTTTTTTATATCTTTGCAACAGAATTGAGAATAACATTGCTATGACTAAGGCGAATAAGGTTTTATTTATAACCCAGGAAATCACCCCTTACTTACCCGAGACAGAGATGTCACTGGCAGGTCGCAACCTGCC
>SAMEA3663248__coassemble_563_pt1 | contig 13202 bp, 11 predicted proteins | sample SAMEA3663248__metabat2_low_PE_023 | metagenome-assembled genome bin SAMEA3663248 (sample SAMEA3663248) | pig gut metagenome | biome: pig gut; feature: pig-associated habitat; material: faeces | place: China | collected 2013
CGAAGAGCCTGCCGTGACCGATGGATATAAGAGTGTGGATTTCTGGGGAAAAGAAGATCCGGTGAGCGGAAAGAACGTCAACAACAATCTGCCCTTTATCAGCATTGGTCTGAACAATAAGGTGAAGAATCGTCACGTCTTCCCCTTGGGAACAACGACGATATCAAACTCTAACGGTACGTTGCAAAACTCTTACGATTTTTAATACAGCGAACAGGGCCGGCCGACATGTGCCTGCCATAAATCAAGATAGGTATGAATAAAATACAATATATTGCCTTGTCGGGAGCGGCATTGCTCCTGACGGCTTTCGCCGCCACTTCGTGTGACGATGCTAATGACTGGAGTACAGATGCCTCTTATGACCGTCTCTTCAGTTCTCCCAAAATCAGTGTCTCTGCCAATGCGTTGGATGCAGAAGTAACCTTCACAACGGTGCCTAATGCTGAGTATTACGTCATTGAGGTCAGTAAAGATTCGCTTCACGATGCAATCTCCATGGGTAGCACTGCCTCATCCATTCTCTATGGGGAAGACAAGAGTATAATCAAGTCGCCTTTCACTATTGACGGACTGGATAGTGACAGCAAATACTTCTTGCGTATCAAGTCGTATGCGGCAGGCAAATCAGAATCTCTTTGGGGATATCTGACGGACAAGAGTTTCAAGACCCGTACAGAACAGATTATCAACTATTATATGCCTGCCGCTGAAAAGATTACGTTGGGTTGGCCGGCTGGCGCTGTTGTGGATAAAGTGGAAATTTGGGATGCTACCGGAGCAGTGGTACAAGCGGTGATGCTGACTGCTGACCAGATTGCCGAAGGCCGTGTAGTGGTAGAGGGTCTGACGCAGCTGACGGATTATACCGCTGTGCTCTACAAGGGTGACGTGAAGCGTGGTATGATTGGCTTTACCACACCGGCTAAGGTGCCCGATGCTGATGTGGTGAAATACCTCGCCGAGGGTGACTCCATTAACAATACATTGTTTGAAGAAGTTGCAGCAGCCGGACATGCCAGTTTGACCCTTGCTTTGCCGGTAGGTAGTGAGTACTACAACATCAATACGCTGAATATTCCCGATGGACTGTCAGTCACATTCTTCGGATTGAGTGGAGGTGTGCAGCCCCGTTTGGGTGTCAAGAGCATCAATGTGGCCGGTCAGCACGACTACATCCGGTTTGAGAACATAGAAGTCTACAAGGGTCAGGATGAAGAGGGCAATGTCACCACGTTAGACTATTTATTCAACCAATCGGAGGCATGTGAAGTGGGTGAGCTGGCGTTCAGCAACTGTTTCATTCATGGCCTGAAGAATACACCGGTTCGTCTACAAGGTAGTGCTGAGAAAACCATCCGACAGCTTACTTTCTCCAACTCTCTGCTCTATGGTGCCGAAAGCCGTAGTTACAGTTTGGTTCATGTGGATGCAAGCAGCGGTAAGGGAAAAATTGAAAACATCCTCTTCAGCCGGTCCACAGTGGTCTATACCGGTAAGTGTTTCGTTTATAGCAAGAATACCGATTTTACCTCTCTTATACTTACCGATTGTACCTTCAGTAAGATGATGGGTAGCGGTGACTATCTGTTGGATTGTGCCAGCACTAAGTACGGTCCATCCGAAGGAGTCAAGATGACGAATTGTATTTTCGGTAGTACCAGTGATGCGGCCAAGGGCATCCGTTCGTCTGCTTCGGTTGATGTCACTAATTGCTATCAGACTGCCGACTTCAAATTGACGGGTAATCTTTTTGACGGCTTGACGGATTACGAAGGTGGTGAAACTGCCCTCTTCAAGGATCCGGCCAACCGCGACTTCACCATCATCGATGGTGGTTTTGCCGGTAAACAGAACTGTGGTGATCCTCGCTGGTATATGGAGTAATCCATCTTCAGAACTGGTTTAATATGATACTGTGCGCTCTCTGGAAGGAATCTCAGTCTTTTCAGAGAGCGCTTTGTATCTGAACGTTATACATGAAAAAAGGAGATAAACACCTGTGACTGGTATTTACCTCCTATTCGATTGGAGCCGCTAGCCAGACTTGAACTGGCGACCTACGCGTTACGAATGCGTTGCTCTACCAACTGAGCTATAGCGGCGTTGCTCTTGGATTACGGGGTGCAAAGGTACATCTTTATTTGAATCTGCAAAAGGATTTGGCAATTTTTTTTAGGATTATGAAAATAATATCTTACCTTTGTCGCCGATAACAAATAGCGAAACAAAGCCTTGCAACTGCAGGTTTTTAATGAAATATCAGTTAACTCAAGTTCCGCAAGTCTGTCAACTTGCTGTCAGTGGACATCTTGTCTATCCATACTTTGGAATACTGGCAACATGTAAAGGATATGCGAAACTTAAATCAATGAATATGCGTAAATTTATTGCTTTATTATTTTTGACTTTCACTTTTGCAGGGATGGTTTTTGCCCAGCAGATGTCAGATGACCAAGTGGTTCAATATGTGAAGAGTGCCCAGAAGATGGGGAAGAGCCAAAAGGAAATCACTGCAGAACTGATGCGTAGGGGAGTAACGAAAGAGCAGGTGATGAGAATTAAAGAGAAGTATGAATCTTCGCAAACTGAAACCTCGCAGGAAAGCAGCGAATCTACCTTGCGTATGCGACAGCGGAAGGAAGATTATCAGGAAGGTCAGTTCAACTCAAAAAAATATCGGGATTATATAATAGAAAAAGAGCCCAGTACCTTGGAAATGATGTTGGCAGAGAGTGAGGAGGATTCATTGCTGGTAGCCAGAAAGGATTTGGATGATGCTTTGACTCCCCAATTTGATCCTACGTCACAAATTTTCGGACACAATATCTTTACAAACGAGAATTTGACCTTTGAGCCCAATATCAATGTGGCTACTCCTGCCAATTACCGTTTGGGTCCGGGTGATGAGGTGATCATAGATGTTTGGGGGGCTTCAGAAACTACAATCCGTCAGACCATTTCTCCGGAGGGAAGCATCTTAGTAAGCAGTTTGGGACCGGTTTATCTTTCTGGAAAAACCGTGATAGAGGCTAATAATTATCTGAAACAGGAGTTTGCACGTATCTATTCGGGTGTGACAGGTGATGCACCTTCTACGCAGGTGAAGTTGACATTGGGCGAGATACGTACTATTCAAGTCAATGTGATGGGGGAAGTGCTGGTGCCTGGTACCTATAGCCTTTCGTCTTTTGCTTCGGTGTTCCACGCTCTTTATCGTGCCGGAGGGGTTAATGACATTGGTAGTTTGCGAAGCATTAAAGTGGTACGCAACGGGAATGTTGTGGCCGATTTGGATGTGTATGATTTCTTGATGAAGGGTCGGATGAAAGATGAAGTACGCCTGCAAGACGATGATGTGGTGTTGGTTGAACCTTATCAATCGTTGGTTCAGATTTTAGGGAAAGTGAAGCGTCCGATGTATTATGAATTGAAACAGAATGAAACTGTAGCCTCTTTGTTGAAATATGCCGGTGGATTTACGGGTGATGCTTACAAGAAAGCCATCCGTGTAATTCGGAAAAGTGGACGTGAACATCAGATTTTTAATGTGGATGAGATGGATTTTTCTGTATTCAGACTCGAAGATGCAGATATGTTGTCGGTAGACTCTGTATTGCAACGTTTTGAGAATCGTGTAGAGATACGAGGTGCCGTTTATCGGGAAGGATTGTATCAGTTGAACGGTACTGTCAATACGGTGAAGCAGTTGATTCAAAAAGCAGAAGGATTACGCGGAGATGCATTTCTGAATCGGGCCGTTCTGGACCGGGAACGTGAGAACTTTACGCATGAAATCATTCAGGTGGATGTTAGAGGACTGTTGAATGGGACGACTGCAGACATCCCTTTGCAGCGTAATGATGTGCTTTATATTCCAAGTATACATGACTTGAAAGAAGAACAGACGCTGACTATTCATGGTGAAGTGGCCAACCCAGGAACCTATTTCTTTTCAGAAAATATGACTGTTGAGGACTTGATTGTGCAGGCGGGAGGTCTTTTGGAGTCGGCTGCTACGGCAAAAGTAGAGGTGGCCCGTCGAGTCAAGAATCCCCAAAGTACGAATTTTTCTACTACCGTCGGCGAAAGTTTTTCGCTTGATCTGAATGATGGACTGACATTGGGTGAAGTGGGCAGAGATTTTCATCTGCAACCTTTCGATGAAGTGTATATCCGTAAATCTCCGGCTTATCATCGTCAGCAGAATGTAACGGTGGGTGGTGAAGTGCTGTTTAGTGGCAGTTATGCTTTGTCAAAAAAAAATGAACGTTTGAGCGATCTTGTTGCAAAAGCTGGAGGAGTGACTCCTGATGCATATGTTAAAGGTGCTCGTTTGATTCGTCAGATGACTGAGGAAGAGATACGACGTAAGGAAGATGCTATACGTATGGCACAACAGGGAGCCGGTGATTCCATCTCAATCAAAAAACTGGATACCTCAGATACCTATTCTGTGGGTATCAGTCTGGAGAAGGCATTGCAGAGTCCTGGCTCCGACTATGATATGGTGTTGCGTGAGGGGGATATACTTTATGTGCCTGAATATGTAAGTACAGTGAAAATCAACGGTGCTGTGATGTATCCGAATACTGTATTGTATAAGAAAGGTGAAGATTTACGTTATTACATCAATCAGGCCGGTGGATTTGGTAATGATGCCAAGAGACGTAAGGCGTATGTAGTTTATATGAATGGAACGGTATCAAGATTGAGGTCTGGTAACAATAAAGCTATTGAACCGGGTTGTGAAATTATTGTGCCGAGTAAGGATTCCAAGAAGAAGATGACTCCCGGTGAGATTATTGGAATGGGAACCTCTGCCGCCTCATTGGCTACTATGATTGCTACGTTGGTCAATTTGTTTAAATAAAGAAGAGGGGTTTATGTATACGGTCATCAAACGTATGGAGGTTTCAGCCTCTCACAGTTTATCTCTATCTTATCGTAGCAAGTGTGAAAATTTGCATGGGCATAACTGGATTATCACCGTCTATTGCCGCGCAAAAGAACTGAATGCGGATGGTATGGTGGTGGATTTCAGTCATATCAAGCAGGAGGTAAAAGGACGGTTGGATCATCGTAATCTCAATGAAGTGCTTCCATTTAATCCTACTGCAGAAAATATAGCCCGTTGGATTTGCGAGCGTATTCCTGAATGCTTTAAGGTGGAAGTACGTGAATCCGAGTCGAACACCGCTATCTATGAGAAAGATTAACGAGATATTCTATAGCCTTCAGGGAGAGGGGTTCCATACAGGTATGCCGGCTGTTTTCATCCGTTTTTCCGGATGCAATCTGAAATGTCCGTTCTGTGATACCCGTCATGAAGAGGGAGTGATGATGTCGGATGATGAGATAATGGTTGAGGTACTGCGCTATCCGGCAACGATGGTGATTCTGACGGGAGGAGAACCCTCTCTGTGGGTAGATTCTGGTTTGGTAGAGCGTTTGCATGAGGCCGGACGTTTTGTCTGTATTGAGACGAATGGAACGCATGTACTGCCGGAGAACATCGATTGGGTGACCTGCTCACCTAAGCAAGGAGGAACGCTGAGGCTGCGTAGGATGGATGAGATTAAAGTGGTGTATGAGGGCCAGGATATTGCTCCTTATGAGAATTTGCCTGCCCGACATTTTTTCCTCCAGCCCTGTTCGGGAGTCAATATCGAAGCTACAGTTGCTTGCGTCATGCAGCATCCCCGGTGGCGGTTGAGCTTGCAGACACATAAGTTGATTGGTATTGCCTGATGGAAACCAACATTAGAGGAGATGATAAAAAAAGAGAGGGTACGAAAGCATTCGTATCCTCTCTCTGAGTCTATTAAGTCAACACACTGGCTTATTTCACATCAATCACCTTCTTTGCCTTTTCCTTTTCTTGAGCAGTGAACTTAGGCAAGTTGATGTTCAGTACTCCGTTCTCTACGTTGGCTGAGATTTTCTCTTTGTCCACATCGTCTGGCAGAATCATGGTCTGTTGGAACTTTGTGTACGAGAACTCACGGCGCAGGTAACGTCCTTCTGATTTAGCCTCTTTGTTCTCCTCCTTGTGCTCGCTTTTCTTTTCCATAGCAATGACCAGATTGTTCTCTTCGTCGATGTGAACGTTAAAGTCCTCTTTGGTCATACCCGGAGCAGCAAGTTCCACCTTGTACTCTTTTCCTGTTTCAAATACGTTGATGGCGGGAGCCGTAGCATTGGCTTTTTCCATCCATTCGTTGTCAAAGAAATCATTAAAAATACTCGGTAACCAATTCTGGTTTCTTCTAACTGGCATCATAGTTCTAATCTCCTATTGTTTAAGTTATACATGTTAGTTTTTGTTTCGGACTGCGTTTCAAGGGCTTCCCGGCTTGTTGGCCTGTCGGCTCTTGAACCGCTGTTCGCTAACTGTATTGCAAACTCGGTGCCAATTGGTATGGTATGATTATTTTGACAAAATGTCAGCAAGTTGTAGGCAAATCGTCTTATTTGCTGACAAAATGGTTTTGTAACTCGATATTTATAGAGGAATGTATTCTACGAAAGCCTCCATGGCTTCATAGGATGCCAATCCCAAGCTATCGTACAATGAAGCAGTTGCTCTGTTTCGGTCTTCGCTTCGTTGCCAGAAGAGTCGTTCGTCATTACCCAGGAAGGGAGCACTTTCCATCTGACTTTGGTGCTTTAGGATAGAGTTTCGTTTGGCCCGAAGCTCTTCCGGACTGATAGGTACTGCCATTTCGATATTCTCTATTTCCCACTCGGCCCAAGCACCGCGGTACATCCAGATGCGACAATCCTTCAGCCATTCTGCCTCCGCTTCCTTCTCCAGATCAATGGCTGCAAATACGGCATCCGTGCAGACGCGGTGTGTACCGTGCGGATCGGCCAAGTCGCCTGCCACAAAAATCTGATGAGGCTTCACCTCCTGCAACAGATGACGTACAATTTCAACGTCTACCTCGCTGATGGGGTTCTTCTGGATTTTCCCTGTTTCATAGAAGGGCAGGTCCAGGAAGTGGCAATGATCCAGTGGGATGTTATTGTAGGTGCAGGCGGTACGGGCCTCGCCACGTCTGATCAGCCCTTTGATGGTCAGGATGTCGCGGGTGTCCATATCGCCGTCCTTCTTGTTGCGTAGGTAGTTGCGTATTTCGGTGTATTTTTCTCTGATGATTTGGTCGGCATTGTCATTGAACAGTTGGTTGAATCCGTTGATGAAGTGCAGGAAACGGATGACCTCTTCATCGCCTACGGCGATATTGCCACTGGTTTCATAGGCTACGTGTACATCGTGCTTCTGCTCTACCAACCGGCGGATGGTACCGCCCATGGAGATGACATCGTCATCCGGATGGGGCGAGAATACCATAATACGCTTCGGATAGGGTTTGGCTCGTTCCGGACGATAGGTGTCATCGGCATTCGGCTTGCCGCCCGGCCATCCTGTAATGGTATGTTGTAGGTCGTTGAATATCTTGATGTTCACGTTGTAGGCCGAGCCGTACAGTGCCAGCAATTCACTCAGCCCGTTTTCGTTGTAGTCCTTGTTGGTCAGTTTCAGAATGGGTTTTTTAGTCAGCTGGCAGAGCCAGACGATGGCACTTCGTATCAGTTTGTCGTTCCATTCGCAGGACGTAACCAGCCAGGGGCGTTGGATGCGGGTCAGATTGGCAGCGGCCGACAGGTCGGTCACGATGCGGGCATTGTTGTGTGTCTGCAGGTACGAGGCCGGTATGGTGTCAGTAATGGCTCCCTCTACACACTCTTTCACCATGTGTGCCTTCTCCTCACCCCAAGCTGTGAGGTATATTTTCTTGGCATTCAGTATGGTAGAGACGCCCATGGTGATGGAGCTGATAGGGGTACTTTCGATGCAGCCGAAGGTCTTGGAGGCTTCGTTGCGTGAATCGTTGTCCAGCAAGATGAGACGGGTCGTGGAGTTGAGCCGTGAGCCGGGCTCGTTGAATCCGATGTTTCCTACGCGGCCTATGCCGATGATGGCTACGTCCAGACCGCCCAAGTTTGCGATGCGCTGCTCGTACAAGCGGCAGTATTCAAATATATTGTCTTTGGGGATGGTACCGTCCGGACTGTAGACGTTTTGTTTGTCAATGTCTACATGATTCAGCAGCATCTCGTTCAGTGCGTTCAGGTTGCTGTTGATGGCATCCGGATTCAGCGGATAGTATTCATACAGATTGAATACGATGACGTTGCGGAAGCTGAGCCCCTCCTCCTTGTGCATCCGTACGAGGGCGGAGTAGACTTGGCGAGGTGAATTGCCGCCAGCCAGTGCCAGGACGCAGAATCGGCCTGCTTTCTGCTTGTCGCGTATCAGCTGGGCCACGTCGAGAGCTATCTGTTCGGCTCCCTCTTCCACTGATTCGTAGATGTCTGTCGGAATCTTTTCCAATCGGGTGAGCACCGAGCGTTCAAAGGCGTTCTCAGGTTTGTAATACCTGGGAGAGACTCTGTTGAGAGTGATTTGTGAGCTGAGGTTGGTTTTCATAATGTGAGCGTTGTTTATTTATCGTTGTGATTAGATGCCAGGGTCTTGTGCGAGACTCTTTGTTCATCAAGGCAAAAATACTGCTTTTTCAGTAAGAATGTTCCTGCGGCTGCGCTTATTTTATTAAATACTTTAAAAATGAACATTCGTATAGTGTAATACGTTACCTTTGTTGTGTGACTGAAAGATGATTGATTGAATCTTTTAAATAGGTATGTTATGAAAAATCTGAGATGGGAAGCCCTGATTCTGGCCATTGGTATGGTGGTAGTGGGCAATTGTCTGAAAAGCGCATTGGAGAATTTTACCGACAAGGAGCGGGTGGTCAGTGTGAAGGGTTTGGCAGAGATGGAGGTCCCTGCCGACAAGGTGGTATGGCCCTTGGTATATAAGGATATTGGTGATGACCCTGCCTTGCTCTATGAGAACATGGCAAAGAAAAATACGGCCATTGTCGCCTTCTTGAAGAACAACGGAATAGAGGAGACGGAAATCAGCATTGCCCCTCCCGAGGTGATAGATATGCAGGCCGAACGTTACGGCAACACCAACATAAAATACCGCTACAATGCCACTTCGGTCATCACGGTGACATCGAGAAATGTAGATAAGGTGCGTCAGCTGATGGCCGAGCAGGCTGAACTGCTGAAGCAGGGCATTGCCATCACCGGAGGAGACTATCGCTACAATGTCGCTTACGAATTTACCGGTCTGAACAGCATCAAGCCCCAGATGATAGAGGAGGCTACCAAAAATGCCCGTGCGTCAGCCGAGAAGTTTGCCAAAGATTCGGACAGCAAACTGGGCAAGATACGCAATGCTTCGCAAGGCCAGTTCTCCATTTCCGACAGAGATGCGAATACGCCCTATATCAAGAGCGTGCGTGTGGTGACCACCATCAACTACTACCTGCGCCGATAAGCAGGGAGGTGTAGGTTGGATAAAGTATAGAGGGCAGCCAGACCGGCTGCCCTCTATTATCTGAACGATGCCGACATCCTGTGCGGCGCGTCAGATGGCAAAGTTTTCGGGAATCCGTCCCCGGAACCCTTTGAAATAGTCTTTTATGATTCGCATGTCCTCTTCCAGATTGCCCGTCGGCATCAGGGCCTTGGTTGCAGTGATGGTTTTCGACGGATAGTCGATGCCTATCAGCATGATGGGTACCTTCGCTTTCAGTGCAATGTAATAGAATCCCTTTTTCCAGTTCGGATTGGCCTTGCGCGTCCCTTCGGGGGTGATGGCCAGATGGAACTGCCGGCTTTGGGCAAAACGTTCGGCCATCTGCTCGACCAGTGATGTCTTCTTCCCGCGGTCCACGGGGATGCCCCCCATAGAGCGGAATATAGGCCCCAATGGCCAGAAGAACCACTCCTTTTTCATCATGAAACTGGTCTTTCTTCCTAACGAGCCATAGAACAGCTTGCCGATGAAGAGGTCGCAGTTGGAGGTATGAGGGGCGGCACAGATGACGCATTTGTCAAATTCGGGCACCGTTATCAGATAGTTCCAACCCAATATACGGTGGTAGATAAAGCGGCAGAGGGCTTGCTTCATTCGGCAGTCAGTTGGTTCATGTGCTCAACAATCTGGTTGGCGGCAGCCTGCAGGTCGGTGCGCAGCTTGCTGTAGAATCCCTTTACATTACCTGGCTCTGTATGGCTGATGCGGCTCAGAAATTCGTTCTGCATATCTAAAATCTCGGCCAATACCTTGTCGGCTTCTGCCTGGTTCACCTTGGGGTTGATGATGCTGGCTGAGAGGCATTCGGTAAACAGTTCGCTTGCTATGTAGTTCACGCTTTTCTTCAATGTTCTTCTTTTTGCCATAATCGTTTGTCTTTAAAGAGTTGATAATCGGTTGTCTCTCTCCTTCTTTGGGGGGAGTCGGTTGTTTCAAAGTACAAATATACGCATTATATTTGATTTTCGTCGATATTTTGTTCAACTTTTGCAAGAAAGAGGTCTCACTCCCTTGGTCGCGGCCTTGAATACGGGGCGTGGCTGCTGCACTTCCGATTCGTAGCCATACCAGTACCCCTGACCTTCCTCCTTGTCGACCGGAAGGAAGCAGATGCGCAGTGTCGGCTTGTACTCGCCATAGATTGTTTCCCATTCGGCCGGCAACTGTTGGCGTTTGGTGCGGACTCGTTCTGCAGGAGCTTTCTTCAGCGACAGGCCGGCCTCTATCCACGCCATGCTCACGTCGTTCAGACGTTCCGGATAGTGTCGTTTGCAGAAATCGTAGAGAAGACACCCGCGTCGCTCCAGGCTTAGTGGCTGGTCGATGAGGTTTCCCTCTACCATCTCTTTGAGCAGCAGATGCAGAAAATCTGCATCCTGTAGGATGAGGCTGCGCGTCACTTCCTGCCAGGCCTCGGTGTTGTAGAAGGCATCCAGCAGGCGGGACAGTTGCCGGGCCGTCTGCAGTTCGCCGTTCTCTATCTGTTCGGTCTGCAACACCTCGTATGGGGGTAGGGGAGCATAGACGATGCCCAGCTCTGCCGCGTCGGCGCATCTCCGTGCCCGGCAGCAGCTTGAGCGACTCCAGCTGAATTTCGCCGGCTTTGTATGCGGCCAGCGTGCGCACATCTTCAAACAGTTGTTCCAGCCGATAGAGGGGTAACCCGGCTATCAGGTCGGCATGAGTCACCACATTGGGCAGGGTGCAGAGGAACCTCAGTCCCTCCAGCGCATCGGTCAGCCGGCCTTGTCGGCGGCATTGCTGCAGCACCTCTTCGTGCAGGCTCTGTATGCCCGCCTCCAGATGTAGAAGGCCGTCCGGCATGTGCCGCAGTTCCTCCTTCAGTTCGTCCGACAGCAAGGCCGGATGGATTTCCAGATGGAAGCGGATGTCGGGGTGATACTCACGGAAGAGGTTCAGCAACTCCTTGGCCCTTCGGCTGTTGTAGTTGAAGGTGCGGTCAAGCACGCGCACGTTGCGTATGTCGTGTGCCCGGATGGTGTCTAACCGTTGCCGGATGGCCGGTAGGGAGAGTGTGCGTACCGGTTTCTCGCCTCCGCTTACACAGAAGGCGCATGTGTTGAAGCAGCCGCGCGTGGTCTCTAACTGCACAAACGGTTTTCCCCAAGGGAAGAAACGGCTCGCTTCGGGAGGCACTAGCCGGTCGAAAGCGTGGACACGGGCCGTCCCGTTGTCGCAATACCTGCCCTTGTCGTCCAGGTAGCAGAGCCCTGTTATCTCGTTCCATCGGTCTCGCTCCCGATGACAGGCCAGCCAGCGAGGAAACTCCTCTTCTCCCTCTCCGCGGAACACGGCATCTACATACGGATGGCATCGGAGGAAAGCCTCGTTATCGCCCAGAAACTCCGGTCCGCCCAGTATGATGTCCGTCTGCGGCAGCAAGGCACGTAGGCGGGCAACGATGTGCATCAGCTGTTCGTGGTTGAAGAGCCAGGCCGTAGCCGCCACTATATCGGGCCGATGCCGTACAATCTCCTCTACCATGCTTCCCGCTTGCTCGTTGATGGTGCCCGACACCACTTCCCATTCCACCCCTGCCATGTCGCCCGTCTGGGCATGCAGGGCTGGCAGTGCCAGCGAAGAGTGAGCATACGAACTGTTCAGGTCTATCCAAAGTAATTTCATGTCATCATCTGTAATCGTGGCGCAAACTTACATAAAAAACGCAGATTATTGTGTAAGTTTGCACGCAAAACGGGCCTTCAGGCTATAAGTTACCGACAAATCCTAAAAGAATGGGTATGAAAGAGCAGATAGAAATTGCAGATGCGGCGTTGCGTCAGGCCGCCCAAGAGGGAATGGACGCATTCATACAAGTGTTTACCGATGCCTATCTGCAGCGGATAGGCGGACAGCTGACGGCAGAGACCATGCCGCTGCTGACGGGCGAGCAGCACACCTTGCTGGCCTATCGCCTGTTGCGTGACGAACTGATGGAGGGTGGTTTCTGCCAGCTGATACAGAACGGCTACGGGGGCTATATCTTCGACAATCCTTTTGCGCGGGTGATGCGTATGTGGGAGGTAGGCGACCTCCACAAGCTGATTTATGCCGCCCGCAAGATTTACGATGCCCATCGGGCCGACCTGGAGCGCGAGCGTACCGACGATGAGTTCATGGCCATGTACGAGCAATACGAGGCGTTCGACGAACTGGAGGACGAGTTTCTAGAGAAGGAGGAGGAGTATACCGCCCGTGTGGCTGCGTATGTGGACGAGCATCTGGAGCTTTTTGCCGCCATCGTCTGATGTGTCGCTCATTTCTTTTAAAGAAGATGCTCATTTCTTTTAAAGATAAGGCCGATTTCTTTTAAAGATAAAGCACACTTCTTTTAAAGATAGATGCTTGTGGGTGTATACCAACTCCGCCTCCCTACAAAATGCCGGTCATTCCTCTATCTTCCAATCGCTGATGGAGTGTCGCTCGGAGTCGAAATTGATGCCCACCTTGATGACGGGCAGTCCGGCAAGGGCAAAGTGCGAGGCATACTCCTTCAGGTCCATCTGCCGCATGGCGGCCTCGGCACTTTGGTTGAGTTTCAGCTCGAAGAGATAGAGGGATTTGGCCGTGCGCATCACCATGTCCACATGGCCTGTCGGCGTGTGCACCTCCACCTCCACATACCGCCCCAGCAGGGAGAAGATGATGTAGAGCATCTGCTGGTAATGCCCCTCGCTGTCGGCTTGATTGCAGTAGGGCACGGTGAGCAGATAGGCTTGCA
>SAMEA3663248__coassemble_575_pt1 | contig 13059 bp, 10 predicted proteins | sample SAMEA3663248__metabat2_low_PE_023 | metagenome-assembled genome bin SAMEA3663248 (sample SAMEA3663248) | pig gut metagenome | biome: pig gut; feature: pig-associated habitat; material: faeces | place: China | collected 2013
GATCAAATCCCAACCCATTAAGCCGCAACAAACGAAGTTGCGGATTTGAGGTATATAAAACTTCCTGCAAATATAAAGTGAATTGCCCATTATTCAAAATTCCTACTTTCCAAGTTGAAAAATATCTGTCTAAAAGATAGGAACATAACAGAATAAGTTGTAGATTTGCGAACCTTAAATGACAAACAAACACTAAATAAGAACCATCAAACATATAAGTAACATGAACAAACAGATTCTACTTGGCTGCATGATGCTGGCCTCACTACCTATCACTGCACAGAAAGCCACCATTACCGTGGATGTCAATCACCCGGATCACCCCATATCGCCTACCCTGTTCGGTATCTTTCTGGAAGATATCAACTTGGCGGTAGACGGAGGACTCTATCCCGAACTGGTACGCAACCGCTCGTTTGAAGATGCAGATACCCTCTGCTTCTGGCAGTGCCAGCCGGGCCAAGGACACATAGAGGTGGCCAAAGCAAACCTGAACAAGATGGAGGCACCCGAGATGCCGCTGAATCCCAATAACCGACAGTTTCTTCGGATAGAGGCCGACGGTGCATTTACGGTGACCAACCCCGGATATTGGGGGATGAATATCGAGAAAGGAGCCACCTATGACCTGCAGATGGCACTACGCAGGAGCGACCAGACACCTTACGAAGGTTCGTTGGGTATCCGTCTGATGGGTACCGACGGACAGGTGCTGGCACAGAGCAACTTATCTACGCCGACCAACGTCTGGCATTATGTACAGATACCTCTGACCGCAACAGGTACCCATCACCAGGCTCGTTTAGAAATCAGTGGCAACGGGAAAGGTACACTTTACCTGGATATGGTCAGTCTGATGCCACGCGACAAGTGGGGGAAAAGCGGCGTTCGCCGCGACCTGGGCATGGCCCTGAACGACCTGCACCCTACCTTCTTCCGCTTTCCCGGTGGCTGCTGGGTAGAAGGCGAAGAACTGGCCACACGCTACCAGTGGAAACAGACCATCGGAGCACAAGACCACCGCATCCCGCTCTGGAACCTGTGGGGATATAAGGCCTCGCACGGCATTGGCTACCACGAATACCTGCAGCTGGCCGAAGACCTGGGTGCCGAACCGCTGTTCTGCATCAATGCCGGTGTATCGCACAAAGAGACGATTCCTTCCGAGCAGCTAGACCAATGGATACAGGACGCACTGGATGCCATTGAATATGCCAACGGACCCGTCACCAGCGTATGGGGAGCCGCCCGTGCCCGCAACGGACATCCGGAACCCTTCGGACTGAAGTACATCGAGATAGGAAACGAGAACTACGGACACATCTACTTCCGCAACTTCGAACTGATGTCCCAAGCCATCAAGGCCCGCTACCCCGAAATGCAGATTGTGGCCAACGACTGGTCCGGATCGCACCCCACTCTGCCGACTCCGGCCTTAGTGGACGAACACTACTACAACACGCCCGACTGGTTCATCCTGAACGCCAACATGTACGACAAGCGCAGCCGCGAAGAGGGTTCGAAAATCTTCATCGGCGAATACGCCGTGACAGGCGGCACCGGACGGGGGAATCTGCGCGGTGCAGTGGGCGAAGCCGCCTTCATGACCGGCTTGGAACGTAATTCCGACCTGGTAGCTATGGCTGCCTACGCCCCTCTCTTCTGCAACGTAAAGCACCAACGCTGGCCCATCAACCTCATCAACTACGACAGCCATCGCTGGTACGGACTGCCCAGCTACTACGTGCAGCAGCTGTTTGCCGAGAATCAGGGTACGCAGAACCTGCCCGTCAACGTAAAGGGAGGTCCTGTGGTCAGTCTGCCCGAGAGCCGGGGAGGCATTGGTCTGGGCACCTGGAAGAACAGTGCCGAGTTCAAAGAGTTGAAGGTCACCACACCACAAGGTAAAGTACTATACGCCAACGATTTTCAACAAAATATCGACGATTGGGAGAAAATAGGGCAAGGAGACTGGAGCGTGAGCAACGGCGTGCTGCGTCAGGCCTCTTACGCCACAGGAGTAACCGCCTTTACAGGCAGCGACCAGTGGACGGAGTATGTCATCACGCTGAAGGCCCGCAAGCTGTCAGGCGAAAACGGATTCCAGATATACTTCCACCACCTGAACGGACAGGACAACCGCATCCGCTGGGACATCGGCGGATATAGCAACTCCATCAACGAGCTGAAGACGCTGATGGACTCGAAGAGCCTGACCTACAAAATAGAGGAGGGACGCTGGTACGACATCCGTCTGGAGGTATCGCCCATGCAGGTGCGCGGCTACATTGACGGAGAGCTGATACAAGAAAGTTCGCTCACCGACTGCAACCAGCAAGCCATCTGCAGCAGTGCTGCCCTTGACGAGCGGACGGGCGACATCATCGTCAAGGTGGTGAATGCCGGAGAGAAGACGGTCAGCACCTCCCTCGTGCTGCAAGGTGCGGAGCGATTGTCATCCCAAGCAGACGTCACCGTGCTGACCTCGGCCAACGCTACCGACGAGAACTCGCTGGACGAACCGCACAAAGTGATTCCCGTAAAAGAACAGATGCGCGTCAACGGTCCCCGTATCACCCGCACACTGCCTGCCAATTCCGTAACCATTATCAGATTCCATACCTTATGAAAAGAGGCATTATTTCCCTGCTATTCTGTTTTAGTTCGATGCATGCGTGATTCGGGCGAATGACACCTTCTAATTTCAAACCGTATGGAACGGATTTTTCCGCCCCATACGGTTTTATCTTGTCCGAATGTTCGCCTCGTATCACGAATTATTCCTATTTTTGCCCCACCCTAACAGATACGAAGTATGAACAAACAAGAAGTAATCATTTGCGAAGAGCTGAAGAACAGCCTGACGCAAGCCATCGGCCGCTGCCCGCACGACCGCCTGTTCCTCCTGACCGACGAACATACACACCGTCTCTGCCTTCCGCTCCTGCAAGGCCTGACAGCCATCGGCGAAGCCGAAGAGATAGTGATAGGTGCAGAAGATGTACATAAAAACCTTGATACGCTGGCTGCCGTATGGCAGGCACTGAGCCAACGAGGGGCTACACGCCATTCGCTACTCATCAATTTGGGCGGCGGCATGGTGACCGACTTGGGCGGATTCGCCGCATCCACCTTCAAGCGCGGCATTGCCTACATCAACCTACCCACTACCCTATTGGCGATGGTAGATGCATCGGTAGGCGGAAAGACCGGCATCAACTTCAACGGACTGAAGAACGAGATTGGCTGCTTCTGCCCGGCTGAAAGTGTATTGATAGAAACGGAATTCCTGCGCACACTGGACGACCGCAACTTCTTCTCGGGCTATGCGGAGATGCTGAAGCATGGACTCATCAGCAACCAAGAACATCTGAACGAACTGCTTGCCTTCGATACCCGGCACATCGACTATACGCTGCTAAAGCAGATGGTGGGACGCTCGGTAGAGGTTAAGGAGCAGATTGTAGAACAGGACCCGCACGAGCATGGAATCCGCAAGGCACTGAACCTGGGACACACCATCGGCCACGCCTTCGAGAGCCTGGCACTGGCCCAGGGACGACCGGTGCTGCACGGCTATGCTGTAGCCTGGGGACTGGTGTGCGAGCTCTATCTGTCGCACACACGATGTGCGTTCCCCAAAGAGCTGATGCGGCAGACCATCGCCTTCATCAAAGAGAACTACGGAGGGTTTGCCTTCACCTGCAAGGAGTATGACCGCCTGTACGAATTGATGACGCACGACAAGAAGAACACGGCCGGCATCATCAACTTCACCTTGCTGAAGGGCACAGGCGACATCTGCCTGAATCAGACAGCCGACAAGGAGACGATATTCGAGACGTTCGACTTCTATCGCGAGTGCATGGGGATGTAACTCCTCCCCATACACTCCCTCGCGCACCCTCATCCGAGGCTTCTGCGCACGAATGCCTCCACAAAGTCTACCGTACCTTCGATGCCCAGCTGCGAGGAGTTGACGCACAGGTGATAGGAAGAAGCTGCTCCCCACGTCTTGTTGCTGTAGTAGTTGTAGTAGGACGAACGGTGTTTGTCGGCCTTCTCTATCATTTCCTCCGCCTCCTGTTCCGTCACCGCATGGATGCGGCAGAGGCGGGCGATGCGGTCCTCGGGTGAAGCCGAGATGAAGATGTTCACACAGCGGGGATGGTCGCGCAGGATGTAGTCGGCACAACGTCCCACAAAGAGGCACGACTGCCGGGCAGCCAGCTGACGGATGACATCGCTCTGCACCTTGAAGAGGGCGTCATTGCTCAGGCAGTTGCCCATAGGCATCGCCCCCTCGTTGATGAAGGAGAAGCGCATTCCCAGCCATCCGCCCAAGAAGCCCTGCGAGGCACGCTCATCGGCTTTCTCAAAGAAGGTACGGCACAGGCCACTCTCCTCGGAAGCCAGGTTAATCAACTCCTTGTCATAAAAGGCAATCTGCAAGCGGGCGGCCAGCTTTTCGCCCACCTCGCGTCCGCCACTGCCCAACTGACGGCCTACATTGACTACAAAATTCTGATTCATATTTTGTTGTAAGTTACTGTTTCAATTCTTATCACTTCTCTATGACACCGTTTACAGGAAGCGGTCTCTCTGCATCAATCTGCTTGAACCGTCGGAATTGCCACCCCAGCATGGTGGCGGCAATCAAGCTGGCCAGTAGGTCGGAAAGCGGCATACTGTACCATACGCCCCATACGCCGAAGAAGTGAGGCAACACCAGCAGCGCAGGCAGCAGAATCAACATCTGTCGGGAGAGGGAGAGCAGGATAGCCTTACCCGCCATGCCGATGCTCTGAAAGAAGTTGGAGGTGACCATCTGAAAACCGATGATGGGGAAGAAGATGACCGTAATGCGCAGTCCCTTGGCCGCCAAGGCTGTCAGATCCGGATCGGACGTAAAAAGGCTTACCACCCACTCGGGCACCAGCATCCCCACCAGGAAACCGGTCGTGGTGACGCAGGTGGCATAGGCAATGGTCAGCTTCAGCACCTTCGTCACTCGGGGATAGAGCATGGCTCCGTAGTTGTAGCCCGCAATGGGTTGCATACCCTGATTGAAGCCCATCACAATCATCACCACCACAAAAGCCAAACGGTTGACGATGCCATAGGCACCGATAGCCAAATCACCGCCATGACGCTTCAGTCCCTGATTGATAAGGATGACAATCAGGCAAGAGGCCACATTCATAAGGAAGGGCGAAAGGCCGATGGCCAGCGAGTCGAACACAATCTTACGTCTGAGCCGGAAGATGCCCCGATGGAAATGGAGCAGCTCGTTGCGGTTACTGAAGAGATAAATCTGCCACGACAGCGACAACATCTGCGCCACCACCGTTGCCACAGCCGCTCCACGGATGCCCCAGCCGAAACCGTAGATGAAGAGAGGGTCGAGCATGGTATTGACCAGCACCGTTGCAATGGTAGCATACATGGATTTCTGCGGATGACCCGACGCACGCAGCACGGCATTCAGACCAAAGTAGAGATGGGTCACAATGTTTCCCAACAGGATAATCTGCATATAGTCGCGTGCATAGCTCACCGTCTCGTCACTGCCGCCAAAGAAGTAGAGGATAGGGTCGAGCAGCGGAAAGACCACCAGCATGAAGAGGCCTCCCAGCAGGATGTTCAGCACGAAGACATTGCCCAGCACCCGCTGCGCCGTATCGTAATCTTTCTGTCCCAGCTTGACGGATACCAGCGTAGCGGCCCCTACGCCTACCAACGAACCGAAAGCCGCCGCCAGGTTCATCAACGGGAAGGTCAGTGCCAGTCCGGAGATAGCCATCGGCCCTACTCCCTGGCCGATGAAGATGCTATCCACCATATTATATAATGAGGCAGCCGTCATGGCTATGATGGCCGGCACGGCATATTGCATCAGCAGTTTTCCGATGCGCTCTGTTCCCAACGCTGTGGGCGTTCTCTGTTGTGTCATTATCTATACTTGTCTGGTTAATGGTGCAAAGATAGTGCAAATCTTAGTGCAAAAAAAAATACTTCCACCCGTATTTTTGGTGAGAAACACATCAAAAGACGTAGATTGCAGGGAATAATAAAAGAATGAACGGATAAAAAGGTTTAAAACCTTTCGCCCGTTTCTTTAAAACTTTTGCCCCATAAGTTTAAAACTTCTGCTGAAGAAGTTTAGAACCTTTTGGGCGGATGACAGATAACCTTGTTACATCATCCCAACAGTCGCTTTCCTTACATCAAGAAGCCGGTTATCACAGCATGAGGTAGCGGCTTCTGCAAACGTAATGCAGCCTGAAATGGTCGTTTCATGCCATGAAATGACCATTTCATGGCTTTATATCACCATTTCATGCCATGATACGATGTTTTTCGTTATCGGCGATATGGTTGTATTTGCATCCTTCTGTTAGTTCAAATTCATCGAACGCACGTTAGCTAAACAGAATCTTTATTCCGGGTAACTATTCCCGAAATCGAGGTATCGTGACTTTCGGAATTTCATTGTAACTTTGTGCACATCAAAACTTATACCGAGAAATGCCTTATGCAAGAAATACATTTAGACACCGTGCAGCAGTTCAATGAGCTATATGGCTTCGAGACACTTCATCCGTTGGTGAGCGTGGTACGCTACGACAAGCAGCGGAAGGTGGAGGAGTGCCTAGTGCGCTACGAACTGTATGCCCTCTTCCTGAAAGAGAACAGAGGCTGCCAGCTCTCATACGGCAGGACGAGATACGACTTCGATGAAATGACGGTAACCAGCTTTGCCCCGGGCCAGACCATCCATGTGCAATCCATGCCGGGAGTGCAATACCCCAAGTGGACGGCACTGGTGTTCCATCCCGACCTGCTGGCCCGAAGTGCATTGGAAAGGGAAATCGGCAAGTACGAATTCTTCTCCTACTCCAGCAACGAAGCCCTCCATCTGTCTGCCGGAGAAATCGACATATTCCGTGGCGTGCTGAAGATGATTTCGCAAGAGCTGCACCGCTCCATCGACAAGCACAGCCGTGACCTGATTGTGTCCAACATCGAGCTGCTGCTCAACTACTGCCTGCGCTTCTACGACCGGCAGTTCATCACCCGTGAGGAGATAAACCATGCTGTGATAAGACGTTTCGAAAAGATGCTAGCCGACTATATCCGTACCCAAGCCTGCAGCGAGGGATTACCCACCGTGGCCTATTTTGCCGACAAGTGCTGTCTCTCTACAGGATATTTCGGCACGCTTGTCAAAGTAGAGACGGGCACTACCGCCAAGGATTTCATTGCCAACCATCTCATCGCCGCTGCCAAACAGCTGCTCGACAACGGCATCCTGAGCGTCAACCAGGTGAGCGTCCAACTTGGCTTTGAGTATCCACAGCATTTTATCCGTTTCTTCAAGGCGCATACAGGAAAGACACCTTTGCAATACAGAACGGCATAAAGATTATTCGTAATCGGTTTCAAGCAGGTCGAAGCCCTTCTTGCCGCTCTCGTACTCTATTTTCTCTGGAGACAGCCGTGGTCCATTGCCGCCAAAGTGCAAGTCGCTCATGCCTTGGACATTGTCATACCTATAGCGGCAAAGCGCAAGGAAATTCTTCCTTGTAGTCTTCTCGTAAGAATTCGGCTCATAGACCTTGGGGATATCCACATCAACGGATTGCAGTCCATTGGCAGAGAAGTGATGTTGCCCGGTACTGTCTATAGCCTCCAATATCAGACCTGGCAATCCGAGCAGTTTCCAAGGTCCGGCATTCATGGGCACTTCGGGAGTGAACCATGCCGTCCATTTGCGGCCATGGTATTCGGTTGTCGCCATCATGCACTCATATCCTAATACCGTCTTTGTCGAATCGTCAAGGATTGCCCAGTTTCTCTCCTCAATAGGTTCAGCATACTTGCGGTATTCATGATACACCATGTCCCATACATGGAACTTTTCTTCTTTGCGAATCACATAGAGGTTGACGGCATGACCGATAGCTGAGCTGTTGATAATCGCCTCTCGTTCTTCCCTCGGTTTGTTCATCAGTTCGCCCATCATCACCAATCCTTGCTGCACATACCATTGCTCCCCTTTCTTGGTGCAGCGTGTAGAGTCGAGCCATTGTGACTGGCTATTGTAGAATTTGGCGCAATCCTTCCCGGCCAGAAGGATGAAATCCTCGTTCTTCTCTATCCCACGCGGGTCGAAATAATGATAGTCATACCCCACCTTCAGCTGCGCCTTCTGTGCATAGAGCAAGCCAACGACAAGTAAGGATGCCCATACAGTGAATGTTCTTTTCATTTCATAAGACTTTAACAAGTGATTAATCTATTCATCTTGGTATTCATTTTCTTAGCGTGATTGAGAAAAGCAACTGACGGCCACGGAGCGAGCGTTGGCTCTCGAATGATGACAGTTGCGAGTACGTTGTGTAATTATACTGTATCTTGTTGAGCATATTTGTGAGCGAGGCGGACAGCTCAATTTGTTTTGTAGGCGTGAAGATGAGCTTGGTGTCGAGCATCAGGATACGTTTATAGACTCCTTGCGTCAACTCGTTGCGGTAATGCTCGCCACCCACCTGCCATTGCCATTTGGAATGGGGCTGGAAGTTCAGAGTCAGCTCATTGACCATAGCCGAAAGCCACGGCGCAGAAGCAGAATTCATTGTCAAACGACTGTCGGAGAAACGGATGGCGTAGTCGAAACTAAACCAACGCCATGGCGAGCCGTTGACTTTGCCGCCCACACTCCAGCCTGTACCTACCGACTGTACGGATTGGTTTTGAGAAAAGAGTCGGGATTCGTTGCGGTTGAAGGAGCCGTTGATACGGCAACTTCCACGCATGAAGTCGAGCGTCTTGCCGAGGCTTCCCATCGCCATCAGCATCTTTCCGTCATTATCGGCATCCGCATAGCTATAGACCACATAGTCGCCATAAAGCTGCTGCGACAGGGTGTATGGCAGGTGGTTCCACGAGTGCATCACCATGCCGTTGGCAAAGAGGCCGTGGCGCGTATGCTTGTAGCTGAAACTTGCTGACACCTGCTGTGATGTGGAGCTGTAGAAATCATCAACGCCCGATTTGAGTGTACGGTAATCCGTCAGGACAAGCCCCGGATGAATGAGGGTAAGAGTCATCGGCGAACGGCCCATGCCTCCGCGTATGGTGCCCGAAAAGCGGTTGTTGGGTTTCCAGTTCATGCTCAGCGAGGGAGAGCAATACACTTCGTCACGATTGGCAATGGCTTTGTCAAATGAGTAATGCGCATAACTGACCGGTACATTGAGCGAAAGATTCACACGCTTGACCCAATACTCAAACTGGGGCGTGGCATAGAGGGTGAGGGAGTTCGTGTGGATGACGTTCTCAGTCAGTCCGGGCAGTTCGGTCGGGATATCGGGCAGCGCGGAGTCCATCGACCGCCAATATCCCTTCATTCCTCCTTCCAGACTCACGGTGATGCCGCTGAGCGTGAAGGTATATGCTGCGTTCTCCTGCGTATAGAAGGCGTGGTCGCCTACGTGCTGGCGATAGGCATTGCCGTCCAGACTGCAGCGGAGCGTCTGCGGCAGTGACTCCCATTCGTTGCGGCTCTCGAACGTCACGAGGTGCTTGCCCTTGAAGCGCCTTATCAGCTTGAAGCGGTTGCTGACATAGTAATCCGGCAAGTCTGCCCACTGGCTGTTGGGCAGTGAGCCGGTGGTGCGGAGGCTGATGTCGTTCCAATCTATGTTGGTCTGAAGCGTATTGTTGACGTATGCTGTTTTCTGATTCAGTTCATAGATGAACTTGCCGTTCAGGGCGTGTTGATGCTCCGTGCCACTGCGATTCTCGGTGACGACGCGGTCCCCCTCATCCAGGAAGTAAGTGGTGATATTCTGTGCATTGGCGGCCATACGGTTGAAGGAGTAGTCGATGTTGGCCTTGAGTTCACCCCGTCCCACTTTCCACAGATTGTTCGTCGATACCAGGAAAGAGCGGTTCTGCAGGGTACGCCTGCCGTCGAGCGACGGCACTCCGGGCAGCCCTACACTGACATACCGGCTTAATCCTGTACCGCGTCGGTCAGCAAAGAAGTCCGTTTTGGAGGCCAAGAGGTCTTCGCCCGTATTGTTGGTCCGGAAGGTGGTGATGCTCTGAAATCCCGGCATCACGGCCATGGCAAACAACTCTCCATCCCACACAGCGCCTTCAGGCTGCCACGACCAGCCGCCTCCGGCATCCCCATGCAGGCTCCAGACTGCCTTCGCCTTGTTCTTCAGTTTCAGATTGATGGCCGCTTTGTCGGAGAAGGAGATGCCAGACAGCACCTGCATCGGCTGATGGTTCTCCATCACCTCTACTGCGCCCACATCATCAGAGCTTATGCCGTTGGTGGCAATGCCATACTTGCCACCCAGCAGGTCGGAACCTTCGATATAGAACTTGTTGATGTCCTCGCCCTGATACTGTATCTTGCCGTTGCTTGCCACATCGATGCCAGGCATACGTCGCAGCACATCGCCGATGGTGCGGTCTTGCGCCTGGGCAAAACTGCTGACATAATAGCTGACGGTATCGCCTTGCTCACGGATGCGGTCGGCCTTTACATTGACCTCCTTCAGCAAGGTGGATCCGATTTGCATACAGACCGTCAGGGGAAAGGAGACGCTGTCTAACGAGAAAGATTGTCTGACAAATCCCATCATGGCAACATCCAGCCGGCATCCGGCTACAGAGGGCAGAGTCATACTGAACCCTCCATCCTCTCGTGATGAGGAGAAGGTCTTTATCTTGCCGTCAGCTCCCTTGACGATGACCGATGCCCCCACCAGCGGTTCATTGGCTTCGCGGTCCATCACCGTGCCGCAGACATTGACCTGTGCTGCTGCCACCTGTGCAGCGAGCAGCAGTATCCATAGCATGAAGTGTTTCATAATCAGTGATAATCAGTTTCCAGAAAATCGAATTTGCGTCCTTCCTCGGTTGCCGGTTTATCTGTGCCTCCACCTAAATCATATCCTGTGGCAGCTTTGAACATGGCATGGCTATTCTCTTGATAATGCCTTTCGGCCCGCAACATGTCAAGCCTGTTCATCTTTTCATACTCCGAGCTAAACAAGGGATAAATGGTCTGCGTGCTTGTCTCTATTCCCGTGGCAGTAAATCCATGTTGCCCAGATGTTTCCGTTGCCTCCATGATAAGTCCGGGCAATCCGCAAAGTTTCCAAGGGCCGTCTTGTATGGGAATTTCGGGAGTAAACCAGACACTCCATTCTCTTCCATGATAATCGGCCTTCGCCATGATACATGAATAGTCCAATATCATCTTTGTACTGTCTGCTGATATTACCCAGTCTATTTCCGAAAACGGTTCTTCATAGAATCCATACCTCCCCATCCCGGCTTTATCGTAAGTAGTAGAAGCAGACTTGGCAAAATCCTTTGTCACATACAATCTCGTACGATAAACCACACCATCCATGGCACTACGGTCCTTGTTCTCTATATAAGCAGCTGCGGCGGCACTAAACATCTGTCTCGCCTTTGCACGTCCAGCAGGGGTTGAATGCAAAGAATCTTTGAACTCGGTACTTGGATAGTAAAATTTACTCTGATTTCGGTTTACGAGCAAAACAAATGGGATGTTTCTTTCCACGACGCCGTCACTTCCGCGCAAAAAATGATTGTAATAATTATACTCCACCTTAATTTCAGCGCGAGGATATTTCTCTTTCCGCTGTGAATGAAGCGCAAAAGTTATAAAAAGCAGCATCAGTGTGACAGTCAGTCGGTGCATATTGTTTTTCGTATTACTATGATTATTCATGTTGTAAAGATAGCTACCTCCTTCATTCTGTTTTTATAAAATATATTTAAAAAAACCGTAACAACTGTATTCTAATAACATTCAGCCTAAACCGAAAGTTTCTTCGTCAATGGACAAGTTAGGGTTTGACGGTAATGATAATCAAGGCCTTGGGATCGAATCCGGCGTATTTCACGGCATCGCGGGCATACTTCACGAAATCGGGGTTCTGCTTGTTCTTGATGACCGTTATCGAAGCGACCTTGTTGCTCGACAGCTCTTTAAACTCCGAATAGGGCACCACTTTGCCGTTGATGACGTAGATGTTCTCCTCGGACTGGTCGGCCTTGGGTTTGGCCTCACCATCGTGGATGGTCAGGGCGCTGATTTTCCCCTTAGTTACTCCTTCAAGGGTTGCCTGCGCCTCCTTCTTCATTGTCTCGGTATCACCCTGGTAGGCGGAGGTGAAGATGATGTGGGCATTGTGTTCCCCATCCAGCCTGTAGTGAGTGATGGTCTGTCCGACGAGTTGCGAACCGTCAAACTCCTTTACCACCTTACCATTGATGATGTAACGGGCCGGTTTTACCTCCTGCGCCGAGAGGCTGGCGATGGCAAACAGTGCTGCGAGCCAGAAGATGACTGTACGTTTCATAATGAAATATAAATAGTTAGTTATAAATATGTTGCGATATCAATTCCAGCGTAGAGTTGTCGGCACGTCGTCTGAGTGTATAGGTAACCGACGCACCCTGGAGCGTAGAAGTACTTACCTCAATGCCGCCTGCCCCGCGAGTGGCCGTGATGGTGGCATCCTCAGGTGTGGTCTCAGCCAGGATGGTGAGAGTTTCAAGGAGTTCGCCTACGGTAATTTCCTGTGACTCCGGAACCGGACTCTCCTCCTTGGGCGATGTCCAGGGACGAAAGTCTACTGTCCAGATGACAGCCAGCAGGCAGGCTGCCACGGCCATCCATCGGACCATAAGTCCAAAGTGCCTGCGGGATGTCTTTCCGATAGGCTGCCCGGCAGCCATGGGGGCACTCTCCATGGCATCCATCTCCTCGGAAGAGAAGTCGTAGGCATCCGTGCGGAAACTCCGGAACAACTCTTTGTAAAGGCTCCACTCCTCGGGAATATGTTCAGTATGAGCGAAGTAGTCCGTGAGCAGCTGCTCTTCGGCTTCGCTGGTCTCTCCTTGGAGGAACTTATCAAGAAGTTCCGCTATGTCCACTTTTTCCTGTTTCATTCTACTGCTCCTTTCATCTGTTTTAAGAGTTCCATACGGGCCTTGCAA
>SAMEA3663248__coassemble_588_pt1 | contig 12837 bp, 13 predicted proteins | sample SAMEA3663248__metabat2_low_PE_023 | metagenome-assembled genome bin SAMEA3663248 (sample SAMEA3663248) | pig gut metagenome | biome: pig gut; feature: pig-associated habitat; material: faeces | place: China | collected 2013
CTACACGCTTTCCATTTGATATTGTATTCTTATTTCTCTATGTGCTTATTTCACTTCCTCAAAGTCAGCATCCTGCACATTGTCGCCATGTTTGCTGCTGTCTTGAGCACCCGATTGCTGTCCGGCACCACCTTGGAAACCTGCACCTTGTGCACCTGCACCGCCCTGAGCACCACTCTGTGCATACATCTCAGCACTGGCGGCCTGGAAAGCGGAATTCAACTCAGCCATTGCAGTGTCAATAGCAGCCAAATCCTGTGCCTTGTGGGCATCTTTCAGCTTCTGCAGAGCAGCCTCAATAGGAGCCTTTTTGTCAGCAGGCAACTTGTCACCCAACTCTTTCAGCTGATTCTCTGTGGTGAAAATCATGCTGTCGGCCTGATTCAACTTGTCAATGCGTTCTTTTTCTTTCTTATCTGCCTCTGCATTGGCCTCGGCTTCGGCCTTCATACGCTCAATTTCCTCCTTGCTCAAACCGCTGGAAGCCTCGATACGGATAGCCTGTTCCTTACCAGTTGCCTTGTCCTTGGCAGAAACCTTCAGAATACCGTTGGCATCGATGTCGAACGTAACCTCAATCTGAGGAACACCACGACGGGCTGGAGCAATACCTGTCAGATTAAACTGACCGATTGACTTGTTCTGGGCTGCCATCGGACGCTCACCCTGCAATACATGGATGGTAACTTCTGTCTGGTTGTCAGCTGCCGTAGAGAATGTTTCACTCTTCTTGCAAGGAATGGTGGTGTTGGCATCAATCAGCTTGGTCATTACACCACCCAACGTTTCGATACCCATAGAAAGCGGAGTAACGTCGAGGAGCACAACACCCTTGATTTCATCTGTCAGCACAGCACCCTGAACAGCTGCACCTACGGCTACCACTTCATCGGGGTTAACGCCCTTGGAAGGTACTTTGCCGAAGAAATCTTCTACCAACTTCTGCACGGCAGGTATACGGCTGGAGCCACCTACCAGGATAACCTCATCTACATCGCTGTTGCTCAATCCGGCATCGCTCATAGCCTTCTTACAGGGTTCCAGACATGCCTGAATCAAGTTGTGAGCCAATGCCTCGAACTTGGCACGGGTCAAGGTCTTCACCAGATGCTTAGGCACACCACCTACCGGCATGATGTAAGGCAAGTTGATTTCTGTAGAAGTGGAAGATGACAACTCAATCTTGGCTTTTTCAGCAGCTTCCTTCAGACGTTGCATGGCCATGGGATCTGTTGTCAGGTCTGCACCTTCTTCGCTCTTGAACTCCTGTACCAGCCAGTCGATGATTACCTGATCGAAATCGTCACCACCCAGATGCGTATCACCATTGGTAGAGAGCACTTCGAACACACCTCCACCGAATTCCAGGATAGAGATATCAAATGTACCACCACCTAAGTCGAATACGGCAACCTTCATATCCTTGTTACTCTTGTCTACACCGTAAGCCAATGCTGCGGCAGTAGGCTCGTTGACGATACGCTTCACGTCCAGACCAGCAATCTGTCCGGCTTCTTTAGTGGCCTGGCGCTGTGAGTCTGAGAAGTAAGCGGGAACGGTGATGACCGCTTCTGTCACCTCTTGCCCCAGATAGTCCTCGGCCGTCTTCTTCATCTTCTGAAGAATCATGGCCGAAATTTCCTGCGGAGTATAGTGACGGCCATCGATGTCTACACGAGGCATATTGTTTTCATTCACTACCGGATAGGGTACACGTGAAATTTCCTTCTGCACTTGGCTCCAGTTCTCACCCATAAAACGTTTGATGGAGTACACCGTACGTTTGGGATTTGTAATAGCCTGACGCTTGGCCGGATCACCAATCTTACGTTCACCGCCATCAACAAAAGCTACCACTGAAGGAGTGGTGCGCTTACCTTCACTGTTGGCGATCACTACAGGTTCGTTACCTTCAAATACGGCTACACATGAGTTCGTAGTTCCTAAGTCAATACCAATAATCTTTCCCATAATCTTTATCTTTTTTATTTGTTATTATTCTATTGATTCCATCCGCCTTGTCGGCAGACGCAAAGAGAAAAACAAACGGTGTGCCAAAAGCCATAACGGTAACCGGCGAACCAGTCTGTGGCAGAAAGCCTGACAGTTTGACAGCAGATCATTTGTTTTTTCTGCCGCATTTGCCTACTGCCAGTCTGTAGCTATCACTTCTCCAATACCATGACTACTGCATTCTGTTCATCGTAGAATGCCATACTACCATCGGAACGTTTTTCAAACCGACGGGCAGCTTCTAAAGCCTGCAACACATGCTGCTCTACCGTCATATCCGGACAAGCCATCATCGTGCAAGCCATCTGCGAAAAAGTGAGACGGTCGTTCTCTGTCTGGAACCCGCCGTTGATGCGATTGCAACCTGCCAGGCCAGAGAGCTGCTTCCGATTCACATCAAAATTCAGGAAGGGCTTCGATTCTCCCTCTGCCGGTATCTGCAATGAAAGAGCCTGACGAATGCGCCACCGACCTGCCAAATCAGCTACGGTTGCTGCAGGCGCCTTCTTCTGCAAAACGAGAAGCGGACGGTTGGAAGAGCCGCACAAAGCCACGTTTTCCTCACCTATCCGCACGTAACGTTTCACCTGCCCCAATGCCGACAGCACATTTTGCTCCAACGTCATGTCGGCACACAGCATACGTGTAGTAGCCACGTTACCCAAATCTATCCGGCCTGGCTTACCCTGTACATCGAACGAACCCATCAGACGGTTGCATCCGCTGCATCCATACACACGACCGTTTTCTGTATCGAAACCTATGTAAGGGAATTCCTGTCCCGGTACAGGCACTACAGCACTCCCGTTAATCTCAATGATATTCCACTCTCCACCAATGGCAGACAATGTAAGAGCACTCTTTGTGGAACCACAGGAAGCGAGTCCAAACAATGCACCGGCCATACAAAAAGAAACAAAAACCTTCTTCATATCCTATTCCATTTTTACAGTTAATAAATTACCTCCCCTCTCCTCAAGGACACCAAGAGCCTCTCTACAGACCACATCTGTACACATGCTGAATGGAGAGCGAGTTGGATTCAACATTCTTAATCGCGGGCAAATATATGTAAAATAACCCAATCGCAACGCATTTGTTGCTGCAGGCAGCGTTTTTTCCAAACTATTTAGGAGCTTTTTAATGAATTTCTAAGAATTAACCCTTATATTTGCTCACTAATAGGAAATAGATTCCTACTTATATTAATAAAGTATATAATAATTATTAATACATAAACGAAAGTAACAGACAATGGGTAAAGTTCTAATTATCGGTGCGGGCGGTGTAGGTACCGTCGTTGCACACAAAGTGGCTCAGAATCCGGATGTGTTTACAGAAGTGATGATAGCCAGCCGTACGAAATCGAAATGCGACGCCGTAGTCAAAGCCATCGGTAACCCGGCTATACAGACGGCCCAAGTGGATGCCGACAGTGTGGATGAACTGGTCAGCCTTTTCAACAGCTTCCGTCCGGACATCGTCATCAACGTAGCCCTTCCCTATCAGGACCTCACCATCATGGAGGCTTGCCTGAAGACGGGAGTCAACTACCTTGATACAGCCAACTACGAACCGAAAGACGAGGCACATTTTGAATACAGTTGGCAATGGGCCTACAAGCAACGCTTCGAAGAGGCAGGTCTGACAGCCATTCTGGGCTGTGGCTTTGATCCAGGAGTAAGTGGCGTGTACACGGCATATGCTGCCAAGCACCACTTTGACGAAATGCATCAGCTGGATATCGTCGATTGCAATGCAGGCAACCACCACAAGGCATTCGCCACCAACTTCAACCCTGAAATCAATATCCGCGAGATTACGCAAAAAGGACTGTACTATCAGGACGGTGAATGGATTGAAACCGAACCGCTGTCAGTACACCAACCCATCACCTACCCCAACATCGGTCCGCGCGAAAGCTATCTGATGCACCACGAGGAATTGGAGAGTTTAGTAAAGAACTATCCGACCATCAAGCTGGCCCGCTTCTGGATGACCTTCGGACAGCAATACCTCACCTATCTGGACGTGATTCAGAACATTGGCATGTCACGCATCGACGAACTGGAGTACGAAGCACCTCTGGCCGATGGCAGCGGCAAGCAAGTGAAGGTAAAGATTGTCCCCCTGCAGTTCCTGAAGGCTGTGTTACCCAACCCGCAAGATTTGGGTGAGAACTACGAAGGCGAAACCTCCATAGGCTGTCGCATCAAGGGTGTGAAGGATGGCAAAGAACGCACCTACTACGTCTACAACAACTGCAGCCATCAGGCCGCATACAAAGAGACGGGAATGCAAGGCGTCAGCTATACCACAGGTGTGCCGGCCATGATTGGTGCCATGATGTTCCTGAAAGGCATCTGGAAAAAGCCGGGCGTATGGAATGTAGAAGAGTTTGACCCCGATCCCTTCATGGATCAGCTCAACAAGCAGGGTCTGCCGTGGCATGAAGTATTCGACGGTGACTTGGAACTGTGATTGCAACGAACATATAAAAAACTCTCAAATAACTATAGAACTCAAATGAATGTTGGAGATAAAGCCCCTGAGATATTAGGTATCAATGAGAAGGGGGAGGAAATTCGCCTGAGCAGCTATGCTGGACGGAAAGTAGTACTCTACTTCTACCCGAAAGACAGCACGTCGGGCTGTACGGCCCAAGCCTGCAATCTGCGTGACAACTACAGCGAACTGCGCAAGGCCGGTTACGAAGTGATTGGAGTAAGCGTAGACAACGAGAAGTCGCATCAGAAGTTCATTGAGAAGAACGACCTTCCCTTTACCCTGATTGCCGATACCGACAAGAAACTGGTACAAGAGTTTGGTGTATGGGGTGAAAAGAGCATGTATGGCCGTAAGTATATGGGCACCTTCCGCACCACCTTTCTGCTCAACGAAGAGGGTGTGGTGGAGCGTATCATCACCCCGAAAGAGGTGAAGACTAAAGAACACGCCAAACAGATTTTGGGATAAGAAAACTTAGTATGTATGTAACTAACTTACAACAATATGGCAAAGAAAGACGAACTCAATTTTGAAGCCGATAATGGCGGCAACGCAGCATCCAGCGAAAAACTGAAAGCCTTGCAGGCAGCCATGGCAAAAATAGAGAAGGACTTCGGGAAAGGCTCTATCATGCGCATGGGCAGCGAAGACTTCGAACAGATAGAGGTAATCCCCACCGGCTCCATCGGCCTGAATGTAGCCTTGGGCGTAGGTGGCTATCCACGCGGACGTATCATCGAGATTTATGGTCCCGAATCGTCTGGTAAGACCACTTTGGCTATCCATGCCATTGCCGAAGCACAGCGAAATGGCGGTATTGCTGCCTTCATTGATGCCGAACATGCTTTCGACCGCTTCTATGCAGCGAAGCTGGGTGTGGACGTAGATAACCTGCTCATTTCGCAGCCCGACAACGGAGAACAGGCATTGGAGATAGCCGACCAGCTGATTCACTCGTCGGCCATTGACATCATCGTCATCGACTCGGTAGCTGCACTGACCCCAAAAGCCGAAATAGAAGGTGACATGGGCGACAATAAGGTAGGTCTGCAGGCACGTCTGATGTCGCAGGCTTTGCGCAAGCTGACCTCTGCCGTCAGCAAGACACGCACTTGCTGCATCTTCATCAACCAGCTGCGTGAGAAGATTGGTGTGATGTTTGGCAATCCTGAAACAACTACCGGTGGAAATGCCTTGAAGTTCTATGCCTCTGTGCGCATTGACATCCGTCCCGGCCAACCCATCAAGAACGGTGACGAGGTGCTGGGCAAGCAGACCAAGGTAAAGGTGGTGAAGAACAAAGTGGCTCCTCCCTTCCGTCGGGCTGAATTCGACATCATGTTTGGCGAAGGCATCTCGCGTGCCGGAGAAATCGTTGACCTGGGAGCCGAACTGGGTATCATCAAGAAGAGCGGTTCATGGTTCAGCTACAACGATACGAAGCTGGCACAGGGACGCGATGCTGCCAAGCAAGTCATCCTTGACAATCCCGAACTGGCCGAGGAACTGGAAGCACTGATTACTGAAGAACTGAAGAAGGAGAAGTAACAAGCCGCATCGGCACAAAACAGAAAAAGGGAGTGGCCTTCGATATATCTCGACGTTCACTCCCTTTTCATTTCCAATCGGCAATCAATCCTATCTGGGGCTGACGAGCGTTCAACTCTGGAACATCATGATCTGCTGTATATCCTTCAACGTCATATCACCCTCCAGGTAGACCACCTTGAATTTAGCTTTCCCATCCTCTATCATTATCAGCTCCTTCACTACATCGCCACTTTTTCTCATATAGAATGTGGCGTTCTTTGTCGTGTTTTTCTGTTTCATCAGCAGTTCGTACTTGGACGATTGCAACAGCGACTGATACTCCTTACGCATCTGTTTGATGACCTCTTCATTCATGGATGACATGGTCTGTACAGAGTTCAACTGGCCCTTGACCTTTCCGATGAACACGTCACTGGTATGCAGATAGGCATTGGATTCAATCATCGTTTTTGAAATGTAGACCGAAGTAACGTCCTTCATATCACCAAACTTCTCGAACAGCCCCTTCTGTGCACTACAGAGCAGGGGCAACAGCAGCAACAGAGCTGCCATGACAATTCTTGTACGTCTCATAGTTTCTTATTCTTTAAATTCATTCATACATTCTTTATTCATACGATTGATGTCCATGCACACTTCCGACATGTGAGCCATTCCACTATTCAGACCGGCAGAAACTTCCATCAATGTAGCATGAAGTACCCGATAGGCTTCGTCCGGATCAGAAAAGGTATCTTTAGGAAGCGATGAATCTTCGCGCACTTCAGTCAGGAAAAGGCCCATCCCAACCACTATCAAGAGTACAGCGGCTACAGCAACCGCCCACCTGCGAAGCCGACGGCCGGAAGGGGAAAAAAAATGGGCAGATGCCGCCTTGCGGTCGATAGAAGAGGCCAGCCGTTCTTCCAATCCGGACGGACAAACGACATCACATGATTTCATCTGCTGCCACGTGTTGAGCAGACGCGCTTCAGACTGCAAACGGGCAGGCAACTCCTGCCCATGCTGAAAAGCATCGAACAAGTACTCTTCTTCCTGCTCATCGGTCTTGCCATCATAAAACTTGACCAACAGTTCTTCCAAATCTTCGGTTCTCATATCTCGTTCCATTTTATAAATTCCTCGCGTATCTTTTTCCGCGCCCTCGACAAGAGCACACGCACATAGGTGCTGTTCAGTCCCATCAGTCGTTCAATCTCATCGTACGAGCACCCCTTTACATCGCGCAGCGTGACGACAGTCTGCTGCTGTTCGGGCAGTCGGGCCATGATTTGCCTCACCACTTCTGCATCGTCTTTCCAACGGTCGTCGTCAGCGGCAGGCACATCGCCCACCTCCCCCAACCGAATCCGCTGCCTGTCACGCAAATAGCAGCCCGAGCGCATCAAGTCGAAGCACATGTGCTTCACCATCGTCACGCAGAAGGCCTCCGGATGGCTAATCAGTGCAAGTTCCTCCCGCTTGTCCCAACTTCAGATAGGCCTCTTGCAACAGGTCTTCTGCATCCTGCTCGTCCTCCAACAGCCGATAGGCTATCTGATAAAGCCTGCGATGATAGGGCAGAAACATCTGCTTGAACTGTTCAGTATCCATATATTCCTTCTCTGATTATCTCTTTTTACCCAGAAGACGTAATCCGAGAGAGATTTGTTACAGAACCGAGGAAGTTTTTTTTCTTCCTTCCCAGCCTTATGGATTACAGATAGATGTATGCCAGTGTGCTCAGGCTGATGACTATCCACAACAGCACACCTTGAACCAAAGGCTTCACGCCTACCGCCTTGAGCACGTCACGCGACAGCGAGGCACCGATAAAGAAGAGAGTAATGGTCAGCGTCTTCCGGGCAAACGTATTAATACCGGCACCAATGCTTCTCCCTACCTCGGAAGCATCCAATACATAGGTATTAAAAATCATGGCCAATACGAAGAAGAAGATAAACCAAGGAATGCTGATTCTCTGTCCCTTGCTTTTGAAGATAAACGAAGTGGCAAACGCCAACGGAATAATCCACAAGGCACGGGTCAGCTTGATGGTAGTAGCCACCTGCAGAGCCTCTTCGCCATAAGCCGCACCGGCACCTACCACCGAACTGGTATCGTGGATGGCAATGGCAGCCCACGTACCGAACTCCTGCTGGCTCATGTCCAACGCATGACCGATAGCGGGAAAGATGAAAAGGGCAATGGCATTGAGAATGAAGATGGTACCCAACGCCACAGACATGTCTTCATCCTTGGCTTTCAGCACAGGGCCTACCGCAGCAATGGCACTGCCGCCACAGATGGCCGTACCCGAACTGATGAGGTAAGAAGTGTCACGACTGACCTTCAGGAAACGGCGTCCAATGACCCATCCTATCAGCATGGTACCTATGACGGAGATGACCGTAAATGCCATACCCTCCTTGCCTGATTGCAGCGAAGCTTGCAGATTCATGCCAAAGCCCAATCCCACTACCGAATATTGGAGCAGGTACTTGGACACCTTCTTGTTAAACTTCGGATAGGCCTGACCGCATACCAAGGCAAAGGCCAATCCTAAAAATAGAGCAACCGGAGGAGTGACCCACGAAGAGGGGGCGTGCATACCGGGCAGATAATCCAACAGAAGGAACAGAAAGAGGATGATAAGCAATGCCACATACACGGGCTTGCTGCTACGTTGCAGCAGCGAGGCTTTATGAGCCTGCGACGACGGTTGTTGATTGGTATTCATAAAAGTTGTATTGATACGTTTATAGGTTTGTTACTATGCCCCATTGACAGAGGAAAAGAGTGTTACTTGTTTTGTCGGAAGAATTTGTCAAAGAACAGAATGTGGTAGTCAATAGAGTTCTGCCAGTATTCTGCCGTATGGGCACCCGGACGGGTAGTAAAGTCGTGACCAATGTGACGCGCCAACAAGCGTTGATGCAACTCCTTGTTCACCTCTATAAAGAAGTCATCCTCACCGCAGTCAATGGTCAGTGCCAGGTCGCCGTCGGCAATCTTGTCCAGCTGATTGACCACCGTATGTTCGTCCCACAACTTCTGATTGTCCGCGTATGCACCCAGCTGCACAGCCATCTCCCAGTTCTGCGGGAAGGGACGGATGTCTACCCCACCACTCATACTGCCGGCCGCACCGAACACGTCCTTGTGACGGATGGCTAACCACAACGCGCCGTGACCTCCCATACTCAGACCGCTGATGGCACGTGCCTGCTTAGCAGGGATTGTTGCATAATGTGCATCGGTATAGGCGACCAATTCGGTTGAGACAAACGTTTCGTAACGGTATTCCGGATGCTTCGGACTATCCCAATACCAGCTGTTCTTTGCATCGGGACACACAAATATCATCCCATACGCATCGGCCATCTGCACCAGTCCGGGCTTCAGCATCACCCAGCTGCGGGCATGGCCCGTATAGCCATGCAACAGATAGACCACCGGACAAGCCTTCTTGGCCAATGCCTTGTCCGGCAATACATACACCACTTTCACGTCCTTGTCCATAGCAGGACTTTTTACCATTACCGTGTCCACACGCGCTGCCTGCACAGCCATTGTCAGACAACAGAGCAGGATGCCTGCCCAGATAGATTTTACGTTCATTTCACTTTATAGCTTTTTATGATATTAATTTCATTCTTTCTCCGGAATCTCTTCAAGAGTAACTATCCGTACACTTTTTGTCCCTTCATCAATGCGGAAACGATTGTCAAGACGCTCCCCCACCAGCCAGCAAATCTCTTCACCACAGCAAAGTACCCATTGACGCTCCTTCTGCAGAAGGGAGAACTTCCGGTCAGTCAAGTAATCGCTGACCCGCTTGCGTCCCTTCATGCCAAAGGGTACAAATGTGTCACCGGCCCTCCACCGGCGTAGTGTCAACGGAGCTTTCAGCTTGTCGGCATCCAGACAGGCCACCTGTTTGTCCCGAGGAATGACAAAATCGGGAGTCAGCCTGCGATTCTCCCACAGCAGCCTCGGCTCTTCCATTTCTTCTATTGGAGCGAGCAACAGCATCCGGCGATCTTTCACAGCCCTCCATCCACGTCCCACGAATTCCTTGCCCGATTGTCCCTTGAGTGACCGATACATTTCACTGACCTGAGCAGCACGAAAGCCTAAAGGAGAGAGGCATTCGTACAGCACCGTCTCCGGTTCACACTCTTGTTCAAGGGCCTCAATAGAGATGCCCTCCGCAGTCATCACCCGCCTACGTGACTCGTCAATAGCCTTCTGATAGATGTGTGCAACTCCCTCCAAATGAGCAGTCATTTTCAGAAGGTTTTCCTTTACTGAGGGGTTGATGGTCTGCATCAGCGGCAACAAGTCCAGACGAATCTTGTTACGGGTATAGAGATTTTGCAGATTGGTACTGTCCGTCACGTAAGGTTGCCCCATCTCCTTCAGGCAAGCCAGTATCTCCTGCCTGTTCATGCAGAGCAGGGGCCTCACCACCCTACCGTTCTTGGGACGAATACCGCGCAGGCCATTCAGTCCCGTTCCCCGAATCAGGTTGAGCAGCAACGTCTCTACACTGTCGTCGCTGTGATGTGCCACGGCAATCACAGCAGCACCGCACTCCTTGCGTACCTCCTCAAACCAGGCATAACGCAAGTCGCGGGCTGCCATCTCAATAGAGACTTTCCGGCGGCGTGCCTCCTCCTGCGTATCAAAATGGGTTACATACAGCGTAACGCCCAGCTCCTGACACAGGCGACGCACGAAAGCCTCATCGCGGTCGGACTCGGTACCACGCAGATGAAAATTGCAATGAGCCGCCCGGCAGTCGTAGCCCAACGCACAGAGCAGACGAAGCAGAGCTACCGAATCGGCTCCTCCACTCAACGCCACCAACACCCGTTCGTCCGATGCGAACAAGGCATTCTGCTCTATGAATTGTTTTACCACTTCTGCTTTCATGCCTGCAAAGATAGTGCAAAAAACCGAGTAAGTGAGAGGAGGGAAAATTTATTTGCACTACCGAACGTGAGGTTTTTATTTAAATCGAGAGAAGAACTTTCATGCTTGTATGAAAAGTTATGCTAACATCTTATCTAAAGATAGTGCGAAAACCGAGTAAGTGAGAAGAGGGAAAACTTTATTGGTCCAGTACTCTTACTAAAATTACGCCAATACTCTTACTAAGATTACACCCGTACGCCGTACGGAATACTGCGGTACTTAGTACGGAGTACCAGCGTACTCTCACCGAGGTACTGCCAAGGTGAACAAGATGCATTGGGACTATAAAAATAACAGAAAGCCAGGCAGGCGGAAGGATTTATGCCCAGCAGCAAAAAGAAGTTGGGACACAGCACGGATAATTAGAAAGAAAATGTGTACATTTGCACCTGCCAATTTACAATTACAACATGAGGGAATACATCATAGCAGACAATCAAGATATCACCAAAGCAGGGCTGATGTTCCTGCTGGACAGGCAGAAAGAGGTGGAACTGTTGCTGGAGGCAGGAAACAAGAATGAACTGATACAGCAGCTGCGTCTTCACCCCGAAGCCGTTGTCATTCTGGACTATACGATGTTCGACTTTACAGGAGCCGAGGAGCTGATTGTACTGCATGAACGTTTCAAATTGGCCGACTGGCTGCTCTTCTCAGACGAACTGAGTCTGCCCTTCCTTCGTCAGGTTCTTTTCAGCAGCATGGCCTTCGGAGTGGTGTTGAAAGATTGCTCGAAAGAGGAGATTCTGGCTGCCCTGCTCTGTGCAGCCCGCAAGGAGCGGTTCATCTGCAACCACGTCAGTAACCAGTTGCTCTCTAACAACGCACAAATGGTATCAGCCCACACCAACATCAAGGAGGATCCATTGACCCCCTCGGAACGAAACATTCTGAAAGAGATTGCCTTGGGCAAAACGACCAAGGAAATTGCTGCTGAGAAGAATCTGAGTTTCCACACTGTCAACAGCCACCGCAAGAACATCTTCCGCAAGCTGAATGTAAACAATGCGCATGAAGCAACACGATATGCCATGAAGGCCGGCATTGTCGATCTGGTCGAATATTACATCTAACACAGGACACGCTCAACGCCAGCCTACACCACAATCTCTCCGCTGCCAATGCAAAGCGAGGCATCGGCATCATATACCACACCAAACTGACCGGGGGCTATGCCTTGCAGCTTTTCGGCCGACACCAAGTGATAGCATCCCTGACCTACCCGTTGCAGACGTCCGTGTGCAAACTCGGGCGTATGACGAATCTTAAAGGTGACCTCCACCCCGTCATCGGCTGCAGTACCCCACGGATCGTCCGTAATGAAGTGAAAATCGTGCATCTGGAACTCATGGCCATACTGCAGCTCCGTGTCGTAGCCGTGCGAGACGTACACCACATTCTCCTCTACATCCTTGCGCACCACAAACCAAGGGCCGCCACTCAGTCCCAATCCCTTGCGCTGCCCGATGGTATGAAACCAGAAGCCCCGGTGGCGACCCAGCTTGCGCCCTGTCTCCAGCTCCACGATGTCTCCTTCGCGTTCTCCCAGAAAGCGGCGAACAAAATCGTTGTAGTCAATCTTGCCTAAGAAACAGATGCCCTGACTGTCGCGTCGGCGTGCCGTAGGCAATGCTGCCCGACGGGCAATATCGCGCACCTCATGCTTCATCAGGTTACCCAAAGGGAACAGCAGCTTCGACACTTGCAGGTAATCAATCTGCGCCAAGAAGTCCGTCTGGTCCTTCACCGGGTCTACCGCCGTCCCCAGCCACGCCTTTCCGCCGATGTGACGGATTGTGGCATAGT
>SAMEA3663248__coassemble_593_pt1 | contig 12784 bp, 7 predicted proteins | sample SAMEA3663248__metabat2_low_PE_023 | metagenome-assembled genome bin SAMEA3663248 (sample SAMEA3663248) | pig gut metagenome | biome: pig gut; feature: pig-associated habitat; material: faeces | place: China | collected 2013
TACAACCGTCCGCGCACCTGGCTGGAGGGTTTCTACGGCAGCGGATGGGATACCTCGTCGGCCATGCTGCTGGATGCCATATTCAGCAACTTCGTGCAAGGGCAAAACCTGTTGAGCCTTCACGGCCTCTATTACAGCACTCCCGGCGGATGGTGGGAGTGGGCACCCCCGTGCAACCATTTCCGTATGCCCTATTGGGAGCACATGCCCCATCTGCTCCGGTGTACCGAGCGGCTCAGCTACCTGCTGTCACAGGGATATCACTGTGCCGATGTGGCCGTCCTCTATCCTGTAGAGTCGGTGGTGGCCGGGCATGGCGACCGTTCTGTCCGGTGTGCCTTCGAGCTGGGACGGCAGATTTACGACCGCGGAATAGACTTTGACTTCATGGACTACGAGTCGCTAGCCCGTGCCACCGTGCGCGACGGAAAGCTGACCGTAGCCAACGAAACATACCCCGTCCTCGTCATACCCTCCATGAAGGCCATCCGCCAAGCATCGCTGGAGAAGGCACTGGCCCTGCGTGCGGCAGGCGGCACCGTCATCTTCATCGACGAGCTGCCCGTAGAGACCGACCATGGCACCATCGGCAAAGGCCCGCTACAGGATTCGTTGCTGCAATGCAGCCCTGTGAGCTTACAAAAGGCCGTTCAGAAGCTGGCAACAGAGCGGACACCCGACTTCCGGCCTGCAACCTCCAAGGCCTGTGTGATGCACCGCCGGATAGGCGACAAGCAGCTGTATGCCGTCTACAACGTACCGAAAGGGTCGGAATGCTTCTTCCGGGCCAAGGGGGCGGTAGAACTGTGGAATCCGTGGAACGGCGAACGCAAGCGGCTGACCGCCACCAAGCAGGTGGCGGACGGTACGCTGGTGACGATGCCCCTGGAAGCGACAGAGATACAGCTGCTACTATTCACCCCCGACGCCTGCAGTCAACTGGATCCGTGGCCCGACTACCGCGTCACCGACACCATGGAGGTAGGCGGCGACTGGGAGATAACCTACCTGCCCACCATGGACAACAAGTGGGGCGACTACCACTGGCCGGCCTCTGACGGACTGGTAGGACCCGAAATCAGGCGCGTGCGCACCACCTGCCAGCCGCAGCCCGGATGGCAGGAGCCTTCCTATGCCGATGACGGCTGGCGGTGGGAGACGAACGCCTTCTCCTCCCAGTTCCTCTACAGCAGCCCCCTACCCCGTGCGCTGCCTGCCCACTTGCTGCACAGCGACTCGCTCCATGCCTCGTGGACGGAGTATGCCTTCTCGTGGAGGTGGGGCGTGGAGGATGACTACGGGCATCAGGGATACCATGGCCTGAAGTGTGAGGTTCACGACGACTTCATCCGTCTGGGGCAGCTGGTTCCCAACGCCACAGGACTGGTGCGCCGTCCGCATCCCATGGGCAACCACCACTACCTATACACCCACGTCGTGGCACCCCATGCAGGCACCTTCACGTGGCAGGCCGGCAGCACCCTGCCCCGCGCCGTCTACGTCAATGGTCGGCCGGTGAACCTGCACGCGCACACCGTCACGCTGAAGCGGGGTTCCAACAGCCTGCTGCTACACTACGACACGGCCTGCACCACCTACTTTGTGGTGACGGAAGCGGACCGGGAGGATACCTACTGGCCGGAGTCCATTCCGGAAAGGCCATTGGCTTCGCGGTGGAACGGCCTGCAGCGGCTGCTGCCATACGTCACCACGCCCCGGATAGACACCTGCTACTACCGCTTTACCGTAGCGCCGGGCACCGTGGGTCTGCTCTTCCACGCCTATGCTGACAGCGTCAGTCTGTGGGCCGACGGGCGGCGGGTAGGATGTACACGGATAGGCCAACGTGCCGACGGCTGCTCGCAGTACCGAGCCAACTTCAACGCCGCAGCCGATGGCGGTCCGCAGCTCATCGCCATCCAGGCATCGGCCATCCGCAGTGGCAGGCGAGGCGGCGCACTGTTCCCCTATCCCATCAAGCAGCTGTGTAGCAAGGGCAGGAGCCGTTCAGGTGACTGGGGCGAACAGGAAGGATTGGCATACTATTCGGGCGGCATCTGCTACTCCAACCATTTCACCCTCCCTGCATTGGATACACACAAGCACTATCTGCTGGATCTGACGGATGTGGTCTCTTCCGCCGAGGTGTGGGTCAACGGGCAGCTGGTGGGCGTCCGCATGGCCGCTCCCTGGAGGTTCGATATTACAGCCTATCTGAAGGAAGGAGACAACCTGCTCTCCATCCGGGTGTACAACACCGCACACAACCACTACCGTAGCATACCCACCCTGTACAACCGGAGCCGGCCATCCGGCCTGCTGGACAAGGTGCTCATCCATCAGTGCGATGCGATTATGCTGCAAAGATAGTGGCCCCGTGCAGGGGCAGGTATGCGCCCTGTGCGCAGTGTGATTTAGTCGGATTTACCGCAAACACGGTGGCCAGACCTTCTAAACCCTATGTTTACGAACCGCAAACCCTGTGTTTACGATGTGTAAACATAGGGTTTGGAAGGTGTAAACGTAGGGTTTGGGGTGTGACGCAATGACAGAAATGACGGCTTATCCTTTATGTAGTATCTATATACATAAATTCGTTTACTATATAGGGAATTAATTTTATTTTCAGGGTCTTATATAAGAAACCGCTGTCATTTCTGTCATCAATACTATACAGTATGCTAATCAAAACAAGTCATCGAGCATGACCTCATTCTGCACAATACCACTGTACATGTTATGCTTCAATCCCTTTGAGGTGATAAACGTGAGGTGAATACTCTTGTTGTCGTCGTGAAGCAATTCGCGAAGACGCTCTATACGCCGGAGCAGTATATCGTGGTAATTATTATCTATGACGAATGGCGAGGTGGTGAACTTCATCTCGCAGAGATTGACCACGTTGTCATTGCGGATGATTATTAGGTCTATCTGCATTCCTTCGCCCTCATCATCAGACTTCAGGGTTAGTGTTGACTCACTCGACACGACAAAAACGCCTCAATCCATGACTCCGGCCTTTTCCTCTCGTCAAGCCCTGCCTTGACCATCGAGAAATAGAAACTGAGCAATTGGTCTTTCATGGATGTCTTGTACGACTCATCGTCAATAGATTTGATTTGGCGGAATAATATTTAGCTAATCTGGCGGATGTGTAGACGGCGATAGCTATAGGAATCGGGGGTTCAGCATGGCATGACAGCCGGCTTTGGGTGCGTCGCTGTGTCGATTGTGACGCTCTTTTCTATAGAAGTATATATATACATAAATTCATTTACTATATAGGGAATTAATTTATTATTCAGGAGTCTTATATATAAATAGGGCGACGCAAGCGACGCAGCGACACGCTATTTATATAGATATATTCTATTTTAAAATTAATTCCCTATATAGTAACTGAATTTTATTTTTCCGCGTCTATATATAATCTAACTGTTGCAAGTGTTGCAAACAGGCCCAAAATGTTGAAAGATTGGAGCTTACCTCATTCATCTTATCACTGCGTCACAAACACTCTCCAGCTACCATCCTTCTCGCTGCGCTCAACATATTTCTTTTGAATTAGTTGGTCAAGCAGTTTTTGTATCGCTGAGATGCTGATGCCTGTTTCGTCTTTCATATTTGCAAACGTCAATGTTGGATAGGTTCTCATCGCATTGAGAATCCTTGTGTAGTTTGGCGTTCGGAAGGCTATCCGTTCGCCATCATACCACCACACATTTTCATTTTTCTCGCTTACAAATAGCACATCATTATACACCTCTGTTGCTACCAGCTCATTGAAGTATTTCAAGAACGGGCGAATATCCTTCATCTCTGCGTGAGCACCATCGCTCGGCACAGGGCCAACTTCGAGGTCTGCTTGATGCAGAGCCTCAAGATACTCACTCTTCTTGCGACTACGAACGACAACCATTGGGTAGTTGTGTCGTGTCAGAATAAAGTTTACCATCAGTCGTGCGATGCGACCGTTACCATCCTCAAAGGGGTGAATGCGTATATAGCGGTAATGGAACAACGCGGCCAACTCCACGGGAGATAGTTTTCCCTCTTGCTCTGCCTTGTTGTACCAATCTACCAAGTCTGCCATCAGACCGGGAATCTCTTCCGGTGATGCATATTCAAATCGATCTCCATAGCGTGTAATCACACTATTTGGTCTATTCTTATATCGCCCCGCGTGTATCACATAGCTTGTCTGCATTCCACCAGGAAGATTACGATATACAGTATAGTCCTCACGCAACAATGTATGATGCAATGTCCGAATAAAGTTCTGCGTCAAAGGGCTCTCTTTCACTCTCGCTTCCTCTGTCATCATGCGTAGTCCCACGTTGCTTGCCGTCATCTCCTGGACGTCGCGCACATCAGCCTCTCCAATCACCTTTCCAAAGAGCAACAATATTTCTGTCTGACCATAAGTCAGTGTATTACCCTCTATGTGGTTGTTGTTATAGTTGAAGTCAACAGTAAAGCGGCGGCTCAGCCTTTCCCTATCCTTTTCAGACAAAGGTTGTAATTCTTGCCATGCAGCCAAAGCCTTCTTTATAGTAAGATATTTCATACGGTACCTTAGTTACTATCACATTGTGCAAATATACAAAATGTTTTTAATATGGTTGTACACTTACAACCTTTTTCGCCGTTTACATCCACGGTTCTTTCATTTAGAGACATCCTTATTATAATAGAGAGAAATAGCATCATCCAGTTCACGTTAATCATTACTAAAAGAATCCTGAACAACAAAAAAAGGGGAGCAATCCGAATTGGATGATAAAATATTTTATACTTTTGCATAAACGACAATTTATGTAGAATATATATCCTTTATACGATTATCTAATGCGAAACACCTCTTTCCTACATATAGGAGATGAAGACTTATGGATGATGTTGCTAAAAGGCGACAAGCAGGCACTGTCTGTCATATACAAGAGGAACTACGAACTGCTGCTTAACTTTGGATTGAAGATAGTACCCGATGAAGAGCTGGTAAAGGATTGCATTCAAGACGTATTTGTGAAAATCGGGTCTAGCAAACGGCTGTCTGCCACCGAACATGTACGCGCTTATCTGCTGACATCGCTCAAAAACCGACTGGCAGACACACTGGCCGCTCTGCCACGGAGTGAACAGCTGGACGAGAGACACTTTCAGATGGAAGTGGAAGATGAAGAAATAGCTACACTTTTCAAGAACAACGACAAAGACATCCTGCTGAGCCGAAAACTGATTGCAGCCTACAACGAACTGCCGTCCAATCAGCGCATGGCCATATACCTGCGGTATGTACGCAGCCTCTCTTATAAGGAGATAGCAGCCATGATGCACATCAATCCCCAGTCCTCGATGAATCTGGTATCGAGAGCACTGACCAGCCTGCGCAAAAGGCTCTCTGCAGATGAGTTCATGCTGTTGCTGGTGCTGCTGAACTGCAAGCTATAGCCCCCTATCCTGCCGATAAACTAAGTTTTTTTACCTGAAATACATTTTTCCCGAAAAAAGTGAGTAGATTTTTCGCATGTCACCGTTCTTAGTATAAAAGCAACCATCATGATCAATGAGAACCAGCACATACGGCAAGTGGCAAGACGGCTGATAGCATACGTCAAAGAGCAGGAGCGGAAGGTAGAACCTGCTGAACTGGACGCTTCGTGGCAAGAAGTAGCGTACAGGATAGCTGCGCTACGCCAGAAACGCACACGGCAACTCTATCTCTACATGGCCGGTTCGTCGGTGGCCGCCGTCCTGATAGGGTGCATGTTCTGGATAGGCCTGTCGCTCCAGACAGACAAGGAAAGCGACATCGAACGGTTTGCCCAATCAACCGAAATAAGAGACACGGACCGGAAGGAGATTCTGCTGCTGGTGCCTGGTGAAGATGAGATACGGATACACAACACGAACGCCCGGATTAACTATGGAGCTGGAGGGGAAATCACGGTCAATTCTGAAAACATTCTGCATGAAAAGAGAGACGAGATTGAATACAACCAACTGATTATTCCGAAAGGGAAACGCTCGCAACTCACCCTGTCGGACGGCACAAAGGTATGGGTCAACTCGGGCACACGCATTGTCTATCCCGACCGCTTTGAGAGGAAGAAACGCGAAATCTATGTAGAAGGTGAAGTGTATCTGGATGTGGTACGCAACGAAAAGGCACCGTTTATCGTCCGCACCCACGAATTCCAGGTACAGGTACTGGGTACGTCCTTCAATGTATCGGCCTACCCAACGGAAAAGCAATCATCCGTCGTGCTGGTCGAAGGCAGCGTACATGTAACAGACGAGCACAAGCACGAAACGGTTTTACGACCGGGGCAACTGGCCGACATACAGGTGGGGCAGCTGGGAGAGCCCCGCGACGTCGATGTGGCGCCTTACGTCAGCTGGATACACAACATGCTGATGTACGAAAACGAGCCGTTGGAGTATGTGTTCAGGAAACTGAATCTTTACTACAATCAGGAATTTATCCTTACACCCGACGTAGCCGACCTGAGAGTGTCGGGCAAATTGGATTTAAAGGAAAACATCGAAGATGTGCTTCATGCCATTGCATTTGCGGTGCCCATCGTGTATGAACAAACTGACGAGAAAACTATTGTGAAGAAAAAGTAGGGACAACCTCCCTGCACATGTCAAACCCCATAAAAACAACAAGATAGATGAAAAACAGGAATCCATGAAAAAAAATGGCCGGATGATAGTTGCAGTACCATCCAGCCCAAAATTAAACAATCCTTCATTATTTAATTTCTAATTTCGTTGCTAATGTATGAAAAATACTGGTAGAAATCGATTTGCGACAACCAAATTGGGTCGCGTATTATTACTTTTTAGTTTTTGTTTTCTTTCTTTGTCCGCACATGCTCTTTTGTTGAGCAAGTATGCACAGGAAAAAACGTTGACGGTCCAGATGAACGGGAAATCCGTCAAAGAGGTAATCTCTTATATAGAGAAAAACAGTGAGTTTATATTCTTTTATCGCAATGATGCAATTGACCTGAATCGAAAGGTCACAATCTCCGTACAGAACCAGCCTATCCAAGTGATACTGGACGAGCTGTTCAAGCATACGCAGATACGTTATGAAATCAACGACCGTCAGGTGACGTTGAAAAAAGAAGAAGTACAACAGGAGCCCCAAACCAAGAGGCCGCAGAAACGCACGATAGCAGGCACTGTGACAGAAGCTGCTACCGGTGAACCACTGGTAGGTGTCAGCATCAAGCTGAAAAACACCCCGGGCATAGGAACCATCACCGACATCGATGGCAAGTTTTCAATAGAGGTAACAAATAATACAGAGCTGATTTTTTCGTATGTAGGATGCAAGACACTGACGCTGCTTGTAGGCAATCAGAACCGGATGGATGTCAAGATGCAAGCCGATACCGAGCTGCTGGACGAAGTGGTGGTAGTGGGTTATGGTACGCAACGCAAGGTAGACCTGACCGGTTCGGTACAGCGTGTCAATCTGGAGACGGTGAAGAATGCCCCCAATGCCAGCCTGACATCCTCCCTGCAAGGTGCCATACCGGGCTTGAACATCGGACAGGTAAATACGGCCGGAGGGTCGGCCAACATACAGGTGAGAGGGCAGTCTACACTGAACGGTAGCCAAAATGTACTCATCGTGTTGGACGGCATCATCTACAACGGTACCATGGCCAGCATCAATCCTGCCGACGTGGAGTCGGTAGACGTACTGAAAGATGCCAGCAGCAAGGCCATCTACGGTGCTTCAGCAGCCAATGGTGTGATACTGATTACTACTAAAAAGGGTAAGAAACAGAGCAAGCCTATGATAAACGTCAATATGACGTTGTCAACGCAATCTCCTGCCAAACGTCTGCATCCTAAAAACCGCGAGGAGAAAATCCGCTCCATTTACGATTACTATTGGAATCAGGGTGGTTATACACAAGATGCCAACGGGAATTACAGCGTGAATCCCGATTTTGATGTTGCCAGTAAGATTGAGGCTTCTCAGGTGGCTGGCTATAACAATGGAACCGACTACAATTGGCTGGACGAAGGTACGCAAGATAGCTACTACATGAACTATCAGATTAGCCTAAGCAACTCGACAGAAAAGACCAACTTCTACATCTCAGGGGGGTATACCAAGCAAGAGGGTTGGGTTGCCAACGACTCTTTTGACCGTAAGAATGTACGTATCAATCTGGAGACTAAGGTTCTGGACTGGTTGACAATCGGTACACGCTCATTTGGATCGTTTATGAACTATTCCGGAGCGTCACCCTCGCTGCATGATCTCTATCTCTACAGCCCGATGAACACGCCGTACGATGAATCAGGAGAAATGATTTACATTCCAAATGGCACCCTGACCAACCCTTTTGTATGTTTTGATGCAGATGACAGAGATCTCAACAACTCCCTTTCAGCCTTGGCTTATGCTTCCATTGACGTACCATATATCAAAGGATTGAACTATCGTTTCAACTGGGGTAATAACTATAAATGGAACCAGCACTATTATTCAAACGTATGGGGATCCAATCACAAAGGAAATGCCTATAAAAATACCAGCTCTACATACGACTACACTATTGATCATATTCTCTCTTACAAGACAACACTGGCAGAGAAGCATCATTTGGACTTGACTGCTGTATTCGGATTGCGCAAACAGACCTATGAATATACTACAGCCAATGGTGAGCAATACACGGATTTATCTTTGAGTTACAATAGTCTGGAACAGGCTGTCATTCAGAAAATCGGTTCAGATGCTTGGCAAGAACAATATATGTACCAAATGGCACGTGTCAACTACAATTACGCAGACAAGTATCTGATTACAACCACACTACGTCGTGACGGATTTTCAGGTTTCTCAGAAAACCATCGTTACGGACTTTTCCCATCGGTTGCATTAGGTTGGGTAATTTCCAACGAAGAGTTTTTCAAAGCAGATGCCATCGACAATCTGAAACTGCGTGTATCCTATGGTTCCAATGGTAATCTAACTAATCGCTATTCCACATTGGCCAGAATGGGTACCTCCAGCTATGTGTTTGGAGATGGCAGCAGTACCTCGTACGCTCAATACGTATCGTCAATGGCTTCTGACCTAAAATGGGAATCTACTCAAGGAATGAACTACGGTTTCGATCTGTCTTTGTGGAACAATCGTTTGAACATAGCTTTTGACTACTACAATATGAACACGAAGAACTTGTTGTGGAATGTCAATATACCCAATATCACAGGCTTTGGAAGCATCCCTTCTAATATTGGACAGATCAATAACAAGGGTGTGGAAATCTCTATCAACGGTGACCTAATCCGCCAAAAGGAGTTGAAGTGGAACATAGGATTAAACTTTTCAAAGAACAAAAACAAGATTGTCAAGTTATTGGGTGATCTCGACGGTGATGGACATGAAGACGACTTGCCTGCCAGTGGTTTATTCATTGGCGAATCCATTAATGCCATCTATGACTACAACATCCAAGGGCTTTGGAGTATCGAGGACGAAAAAAACGGCTTGATTCCCTCCGGCACTTACGTAGGTTGCGAAAAGATAGAAGACTTGAACGAAGACGGCAAGATTGATGCATCCAATGACCGTAAGATTTTGGGAACTAAAGATCCCTCCTTCCGCATGAGCATGACTCACATGGTAACCTTTAAGAACTGGACCCTCACCGCACTGTTTAACTCGGTAGTGGGCGGTAGCAAAAGTTATTTGGGAGCTAACAATGCCTTGGCTGATTTGGCCAATAACTCAGGTGACAACTTCATCAAACACAATATGTTCAGTGAAATCGACTACTGGCGACCCGACAACCAAAATGCGGAGTATAGAGCTCCCATTCGTGTGCCCAGCGTACAACCCAGCTATTGGAAAAACCGCAGTTTTGTGCGTCTGCAAGATCTCAGCCTGACCTATAACTTCGGTGCACCCACACTTCGCAAGGTAGGCTTGCAAGCCTTGGCTCTGTCGGCGACAGGGAAAAACCTGTTTACCATCACCAGTTGGAAAGGATGGGATCCAGAAACCGGTGATGGATTGGTGAATGCCTATCCCGTGATGAAATCTATATCCTTAGGATTGAACGTAACTTTCTAATATAGCAGCATTATGAATAAAACTATTTCTTCTGCCATACATATAGTGTCTATACTGACTCTATTGGCAGCGTCGTCTTGTTCTGATTTCTTAAAGGAAGAAGCACTCGACTTCAAAAGCAGCACGAACTCTTTCAATACCAATAGCGACTTTGAACTATCTGTAACCAACTTGTACAGACTCGTCAGAAATGAATTTTTCTCTGGTGGTGAACAACAGACTTTTGACTATGTTTTCGGTACGGACCTGGTTTATGACGGACAAATACAAGGAGCACAACGTTTCAATGATTTTGATAATACCTGTAATCCAAACAATACATATCTGAATTCGCATTGGAACAATCTCTACAAAGTGATAGCTGAAAGCAATACCATCATCAGCCGTCTTGCTATGAGTTCTATCAGTGATTCCGACAAAAGAGTCATTGAAGCACAAGCCAGATTCTTTCGGGCATTGTCATATCGTACCCTCGCCTATCTGTATGGTGGGGTACCCATCGAACTCAACGAAGTTTCCACCCCGCGCAAAGATTATACCAGAGCCTCAAAAGCCGAAGTACTGAGCCAATGCATAGAAGACCTAATCTATGCGGCTGAAAATCTGCCTGATATCGATGCAGTGAAAGACGGACAAATATCACATCCCGCAGCCTATCACCTACTGGCAGAAGTCTATTTGGCAAAAGAGGAGTTTCAAAATGCATACAATGCCGCAAGCAAAGTGATTGGGAACAGCAAAGTTGCATTGATGAAGGAACGATTTGGAACACAAAAGGCTGACGATGGTGATGTGTTTTTCGACCTCTTCAGACCGAACAACCAGAATCGCTCTGCAGGTAATACAGAAGGTCTGTGGGTTATTCAGTATGAAACAGGAACAATCGGTGGCGACAACGGTGTGACAAGCGTCTATGGAAGTGGATATAAACAGGAAAGAGTGATGGCCCCACTAGTCAGAGACTTGCGGATAGATGGAGAGAAAACTTCTCCTTTCCTGTGGCCTTATTCAACTTTTGAATCCGGTGGCCGTGGTGTGGGATGGGGCATTCCTACCAGATATTTTTCAAATACAATTTGGGAAACAAGTGACTGGAATGACATGCGAAACTCAAATTACAACATCGTCAGAAAGTACAAGTCAGACAATCCCCAGTCAAAATTCTACGGACAAGAGTTGGATACAGAGAACCCACCGGCAGGAATTACCATCCCTTGCCGTGAATGGTATGCATATTCTACTAAATGCACAACACCTGGACATCATCCGGAGTCTCTGTTTTCAAACAAAGCAACCGGATTGTTAAGTGGTAACGCCGGATTTACATATACCGATCAATATTTCATGAGACTGGCAGAGACATATCTTCTCAGAGCAGAAGCAGCATTGGGCATGGGAGACAAACAAAAAGCCGCAGACGATATCAACGTAGTGAGAAGCCGTGCTGAAGCTAAACCATGTACTGCTGAAATGATTGACATTGATTACATTCTAGATGAACGTATGCGTGAATTGGGTATAGAAGAGAAACGTCGTCTGACATTGGGACGTCTGAATCAAGTCTATCGCCGTACAGTAGATGTCGCCAACAATCCCCTTGTTAGAAACATTGCAGAAAAGCACAATCTGTGGCCTATACCGTACGCAGAAATTGAGAGAAATACAGAAGCTACGCTTGAACAGAACCCAGGTTACTAATCAGAACAGGAGAGGATGCGATGAACACATCCTCTCCTGCAAACACATCTCCATATATGAAGTCTATAAAGTTTCGCATAGCCTTATTACATCTATTCGTAGCCAGCTGCTGCCTGACGACGCAAGCCCAGCAGCGAATGACATACGTCATGGACATGGTACACAACAACCCCGGCGAAGCACCCTACGTCACCAAGTACAACGACGGTGCCTACCTGGCTTCGCAAGGCTACAACAGCGTCGTGACACACTGGCATATCAACTGTGCTGTTACCTACGACTCCTTCAAAAGAAACACCGTGCGTCGTCAATCCTCGGAAAGGGAATGGATTGAGCATCATGCTCAAGCCATCCGCCAAAAGCTTGACTCACTCAAGCAGGCGGGACTGGAGGTATATCCCTTCACCGACTTCCTGGTCTTCCCCAAGTCCGTGTGGGACAAGTATGGCGACGACATACAAGGCCTTGGAAGCGTGGCCGGAGACGGCCATTCGGGCAACCGTACCCGCCGGGTAAACATCCAAAGCGCGATGACGCAGAAGCTGCTCCGCACGCAGATTGACGAGATATTTACGGAGTTCCCCCAGCTGGACGGACTGGTCATCCGTTTCGGAGAGACCTACCTGCAGGATACCCCCTACCACATGGGTGGCAGCCCCATCAGCGACGCCAATGCCATTGACGACCACGTGCTGTTTCTGAACATCCTCCGCGAAGAGGTCTGCGTGAAGCGCGGCAAGAAAGTGTTCTACCGCACGTGGGACTTCGGGTACCGCTTCCACTGCAATCCGGAATTCTACCTGCAAGTCACCGACCGTGTAGAGCCGCACCCTCTTCTGCTCTTCTCCATCAAATACCAGCAGGGAGACTTTCACCGCAACTGTCCGTTCAACCCCACCATTGGCATCGGACAGCACCGTCAGGTAATAGAGTGCCAGGCACGTATGGAGGCCTACGGCAAAGCTGCCCATC
>SAMEA3663248__coassemble_606_pt1 | contig 12526 bp, 7 predicted proteins | sample SAMEA3663248__metabat2_low_PE_023 | metagenome-assembled genome bin SAMEA3663248 (sample SAMEA3663248) | pig gut metagenome | biome: pig gut; feature: pig-associated habitat; material: faeces | place: China | collected 2013
TGATGGACAAATTCGTCAACGGCTATTCGGCCGAACTCAATGTGAATCGCGAACTGCTCAACGCATGGAAGAAGCCGGGTGACGAACTCCACACCAACATCCCTGCCATCATGGGCACCTCATCCAACGGTTACTACTACTACAACACCCACTGGAGCAACGACTATGCAGGGACTAACCCCATTATCGCATCCTCGGCGTGGGATATGTACGACTACTCCGACCTGCGCGTAGTGAGTGCCGACTACCTGAAGATAGCCTACATGAGCCTCACCTACGAACTGCCCAAGGCGGTACTCAACCACTTCAAACTCAACCGTCTGGCTGTGACCCTGGGTGCCACCAATCTGCATACCTTCTGTAGCGGCAAACTCAAAGGCCAGACACCTACACAGGGCGGATTCTCGGAGGTACAGCTCTCTGACACTCCGACCTATACATTGGGACTTAATTTGAATTTTTGACATGAACATACAATATCAACATACAATGATACGCCAACTAATCAACCGCACCACCATACGGCAGGCATCGCTCTGCCTGAGCATGGCAGCCATGCTTGCCGGATGTGGCGACTTCCTGGAGGAGTATTCGCAGGACAAGTATCGCGTCAACTCGTACACCGACCTGGACGAACTGCTCATCGGTGACGCCTACCTGCCCGTACATCCTTCCAAATATGCCACCAATACCCAGAACATCGGTCACTTTATCCACTTCCTGGCCGACGAGATGGAGGAACAGAACAAGGGAAGGACAACCGCCTCTTCAGGAGTAGAGACCCGCCAGATCAAGAATGCCGTATTCGGCTACTTCACCTGGCAGAAGCGTGTGGGACAAAACGAGACCTTCACCGGCTTCGAGACCGAAAACAAGACTTGGAAAGAGACCTACCGCCTAATCAATGTGGCCAACAACATCCTGGAAAGTGTGGACGACGTACCGCAACAAACCAACGACGAGAAACAAGGTGCTGCCCGCGTAAAAGGGGAAGCCTCGTTCCTCCGAGCCGCTTATTACTTCTGGCTGACCAACCTCTACGGCAAGGCCTACAATCCACAGACGGCTGCCCAAGACCCGGCTGTACCCTTGAAGACTGAAGCCAAAGTGAACGACATTCTCTATAGCCGCAACAGCGTGCAGGAACTCTACGACCAGATTCTGTCCGACCTGGCCGTGGCCGAAGCGTGCCTGAAGGATGTACCATCGACCCACAGCATCTATCGAGCAGACATCCGAGCCGTATGGTTGCTGGCCAGCCGTGTACACCTCTATATGCAACATTGGGAGGAGGCTGCCCGATATGCTGACCTGGTCATCCAGGCATCGCCCGATCTGGTAAATATGAACAATGAACAGATGAAACTCACGAAGGAGTCGCCCGAGGTAATCTTCTCGATGGGCGGTCACGAGATTCCCTGCAACATGGACTATAAGTACCAGAGCTTCCGGGTAGATAAGGCGCTGTATGATGCTTACTCGGCCGACGACCTGCGCCGTACCCAGTGGTGGTGGACCTACGACAACTTTATTGGTTACACCAAGGTTCCCGAAGGTACGAAATACAGCAGCATTACCTATCCGCCGACCAACAACCGCCACTACACCTATATTTATAACAACGGTTTGCTCGATGCGTTGGCTCCCGTTTCCGACAAATTCCTCTATCGCACCGCTGAAGCCTACCTCAACAAAGCCGAAGCTGAGGCTTGCCTGAGGCATGAGGACGAAGCGAAAAAATCACTCTATGTACTGCGGAGCAACCGCTACAAGGCAGGTGCCGACTATACTACGACAGCCACAGGCGACAACCTGGTTGAGGAGATTCGCGGGGAACGCCGCAAGGAGCTGGCCCTCGAAGGTCACCGTTGGTTCGACCTCCGTCGCTACGCCGTATCTCAAGTGGCTCCTTACTCCAAGGAGTTGGTGCACCGCTACACCTACTACACCGCCTACAACAAGGCAACCATGGTCGAGACTCATGTCTTCACCTTGCCTGCAGGCGACCCGGCCTACACACTGCCCATCCCACAAGAGGTGCTGGAATACAACGTCGGTATGCAGAACAACGAGCGTCCCGACCGTCCCTACACTGTGGAATAAGGTTCCTCTGAACAGATGAGAATACACGTTTATGATTTACATTAATGATAACAGTACAATGAAATCACTCTTCATACTCTTCACATTATCAGCCTCCTTCCTGCTCACCGTTTCGTGCAGCGATGAGGATGATCTGGTGCCTGTGCCCGACACACTCACCGATTGCTTTGCTCCGGCTACCAATGCCAACGACCCTGAGTCGCAGCTGAGGCGCGATTTTTATAACTCCCAAGGGAGCTTCTTGCTCTTCAACGACACCCTCCGACATGAGCCTATAGGTACCGCTCCCGATGGTTCGATACAGTATTTTACCGAACTGCTCGACATCGACTACACCATTGGCAGTGATAAGAATATTGTCCATCAGACCTATACATACCAATACCTGAAGAGCCTCGATGCCAAGCGCAAGGCCGTGGATTTGCTCGTAACGAAAATCATCGCCCTGCTGCCTTCATCCATGCGGCCTTTCTCTTGGCTGCTGGTGGAGGGCATCTTCCCCAAAGGCAAGAATGAATCGTTGCCAGCTGTAAGCGGACAACGTTGCATTGCAGCCGCTCTAGGTAGCTATGCCACCGAGGAGGAGCAGAAAGCCGCCATCGCTGCAGTACTGGCCAAGGTGATAAGCAGCGGTTTAGACGAAAGTCTACTTGACGAGTTCTGCGCCATCTCGGCCGACAACTACGAGGGCTACGACAGCTCATGCACCCAGATGGAGAAGTATTGGGAACTCGGTTTCCTGGTGAAGGGGCTCAACTGGAACGGCGTGCCTACCAACAAGTACCTGCCCACAAAGCAGCAGGATGTGGATTCCTACATGCAACTGGTCATCCAATACCGTGCCGACGAGGTGGAACAGCAATATGCCGATTATCCGCTCGTCATCGAAAAGGCTACAATGATGCGCAGCGTACTGAAACAACTGGGAATCAACATCTGATTTATTTACGAGCATTAACAAAAAAATGATTTATCTATGAGACAAAATATTCATATCAATAGCCTATGTATGGCATGTCTGCTTTTATTGGGACTGGCAGCATGCGGCGACGACAAGGAGTCGCTGCCCGCAGTGGAGCCTCAGGCTTCGGGCACCTTCGTAGATGAACGCGATGGGCACTCCTACGACTGGGTGCGCATCGGCGGGTTGGACTGGATGTGCGGCAATGCCGCTTACGACCTCAACGATGAGGCCAACTGCACTTTCTATGTGCCTTATAGCGATTGGGAGGAGAGCTATCCGGAGGATGTAATGTCGGAGAAATATGGTTTCCTCTACACCTACCAGGGTGCGCTGGATGCTGTTCCTGACGGTTGGCGTCTGCCTTCCGACGAAGATTGGCAACGACTGGAAGGTGCGTTGGGTATGCCAGCCACAAACAACCCGGCTGGAATGGCGCGGTTCCGGTGTGGCACCGCTGATGCTCCAGCAGGGCGAAGGCACACATCTGAATCTTCAGTTCGGCGGATATTACACCTCGTACCTCGGCAGCTACGATCCACACTACTGGTACCTGGGTTCTTACGGTTTCTATTGGACCTCCACCAAAGACGAAGCCAAAGATGGTGAATACTACTTCTACCGCAAAATTTCCTATCACTCCGACCAAGTGTACCGCCAGAGCATGGAGCCGTCGGCATACATGCTGAGTGTGCGCTTTGTCCGCGACGCGCAATAAAGGAACACTGACATTAACAATGCAGAAAGCACCATAAGTGCCCACTAAAATGGATACTTATGGTGCTTTCTGCATTTCCTTAACAAAAGATGGTGCTAACCCCTGATTGAACAATTCCAAACTAAAAATAATCCACAAGGCATTATTGCACAACTATTTGACACAAAAAAGATAAATGCAACAATTGATTCAAACATGCAACAAACTGTTCAAAACAGTGTCTGAAAACAGCCTTGGTCGATTCTTCCATTTATTGAATGAATAGTTCTATTCTATTGTATTTTTTATTTTTATATTTGTAGAAGTAGATAGGCATAACTATCTAAAAGATTCGAAAAAAAACCAATAAATACACAACCATGAGAACATCTTCTATAACCATTATTTCGTTAACCGCCTTGTATAATCCTTGGTTAACATTACAGTCTCAATCAGCAGTTGCACAGAGGCCGAATGTCTTGTTTGTAATATCAGATGATCAGTCATACCCTCATACTTCTGCCTACGGATCTGATTTTGTCAAAACACCCGGTTTTGATTTTGTAGCAGAACATGGATGGTTATTCTCCAATGCCTTTGTTACTTCTCCGGGCAGCAGTCCTTCCCGAGCTTCCATCCTAACAGGTTTGTATCCTTGGCAGATTGAAGAAGCAGGCACTCATGCATCTTCATTTCCTGCCAAATATACATGTTTTCCAGACTTGTTAGAAGCTGAAGGATATAAAATAGGATACACAGGTAAGGGATGGGGGCCAGGTGATTGGAAAGTGTCAGGCCGACGAAGAAATCCTGCAGGTCCTGTTTACAATGAAAAGAAAACAAATCCACCATATTCTGGAATATCACGTATCGCGTATGCTGACAATTTCAAAGAGTTCTTTGCTCAGAAACGCGACAAACAACCTTTCTATTTCTGGGTAGGTGGGAATGAGCCACACCGTCCCTACGAAGAAGGCAGTTGGAAGTCTGAAAATAAAGCGTTAAGCGATGTCACCGTTCCCCCTTACCTACCTGACCAGGAACCCATCAGGGGTGATCTAATGGACTATGCCGTTGAAATAGAATGGTTTGACAATCAGCTAAATCAGATTCTTCAGTTCTTGAAGGAACAGAACGAACTTGAAAATACCATCATCATTGTCATGGCAGATAATGGGATGCCTTTCCCTGCAGCGAAAGCGAACTGCTATGAATATGGTATCCATGTACCTCTGACTATCTGTTGGATGCAAGGAATCCAACAAAGCGGTTTCAGTGAAGAAATGATCAGTTCCGTGGACCTGTTTCCCACTATCATGGAGGCAACCGGCATCACGACATCTCAAGAGAGAGTTGGGCACAGCCTTCTACCTTATATGCGCAGACAGCAAATGGATTCAGGACGCAAATATGTTTTTGCAGGGCGAGAACGGCACTCTTCCGCAAGATATAGCAATTGGGGTTATCCAATGAGGGCGATACGATCAAAACAATTCCTCTACATACGAAATTATCATCCAGAACGATGGCCGGCAGGAGATCCTTATTTCCTTCGGAAAGATGGAACTCCGTCTCCCATGCATAAGGCTTATTACGACATCGATTCTGGAGCCTCATGGACGTATATTGTAGACCATAAAGATACACCTGAATTATATCCATTTTTTCTGAAAGCTACCGCTAAAAGGCCCTACGAAGAGCTGTATGATATAGTGAATGACTCTGGGTGTTTCTACAATCTGATAGGCAACAAATCATACGATTCTGTGCATCAGTCATTGAGCAAGGAAATGGACGAGATGCTGCAAAGCACGCATGATAGCAGAGCTACGGATTCGTCCGAAGATGTTTGGGAAACCTATCCGAGACTTAGTGGAGCCATCCGCCAGTTTACCAAACCTCTTTGACGAATTAACATTTCAGCCGTAATTATCATCTTTACTTTAATAAATTAACCTAATTAGTATGTCATGTTAAACAAATTATTAACGTTATTGGTCGTGTGTGTATGCTTAAGTGTACATGCACAAGATGTCCCTATCAAGGGATCAGTTACTGATGTAAATAACGAGCCTTTATTAGGTGTCAATGTGAAAGTGAAAGGGGGCACACAAGGAACCATAACAGATGTGAATGGTAACTTCACCTTGAACGCTCCCAAAAACTCGGTGCTGATTATCTCCTATATCGGCATGGTTACTCAGGAAGTACCCTATAAAGGTTCTCCATTGAAGATAACGTTGACCGATGATTCACAGGCATTAGAAGAGGTCGTTGTAGTGGGATATGGTACCATGCGCAAAAAAGACCTTACAGGTTCCGTGATACAGATTCGGCCTGACAAGTTGGCGAATGAAAATCCCAAGACCGTACAAGACATCTTACGTGGGACACCAGGCTTGAATATCGGCTACAATGCAGATGCCAAAGGAGGTGGCTCATTGGCTATTCGTGGACAGCGATCGCTATACACAGACGGGAACCACAACTCTCCCCTGTTGATTCTTGACGGAATGATGTTTTACGGAGAATTATCCGAAATCAACCCTGATGACATCGGTCAGATTGATGTGCTGAAGGATGCTTCCGCGGCTGCCATTTATGGTGCAAAGGCAGCCAATGGTGTAATCATTATCACAACCAAGAAAGGACATCAAGGAAAACCGACAGTGAATTTCAGTGCCAATGTAGGACTTACCCAACGAAGTGCGTATCGGAATAGGTTTTCTCCGAAGGCATATTTGCAACATTATGCTGACTGGAGAGCAGTGAACACATACGGTGCTGATGAGAATGGTGAATGGAATGACTATCAGACAGGAACTTATAAGGGAAATTACGATTACTTCACTAACCCAGAGAATCTATCGAAAGTAGACTTGGATACATGGAGAGGATACACTCAAAACGAAGAAGGTGAGTCGGATTTGTCTATATGGGCCAAACGATTGGGATTCACTGGAAACATTCTGGAAAACATTCTGTCTGGTAAGACAACAGATTGGCAAGATTTAGCATTCCGTACAGGATTCAATCAAGACTACAATGTCAGTGTGGGCGGAGCTACCGATCGGATTAACTATTATCTGTCTTTGGGATATTTACGAAACGAAGGAGCTTTAGTTGATGATGCTTATAAAGCGATTCGCGCCAACATGAAATTAAGTGCCAAAGTAACCGATTGGTTTGAAGTCGGTGCGAATGTAAACTTTCAAGACCGTTCTGACGGAAACGTAGATATGGATCAAGACGCATTTATGCGTAACAGTCCCTATGCTGATTTCAAAGATGAAAATGGGAAGTATGTGCAATACCCTAATGATGAGACTTATTCACAGAGAAGCTCAAACTTCTATTTTCAGAAACAGTATTTAGAGTTAGAAAAGGGGTATACCGTCTTGAACTCAATCTTTAATGCCAAAGTGAAACTGCCATTCGGTATCACCTACCAATTCAATATTGCTCCTCGTTTCCAATTTTTCTATGATCGCTACTTCATGTCGGCCGAACTACCAGGCAGCAATCCCAACAATCGCGGAGTCAATCGTGAACAAGCCAAACGTTTCGACTGGTCGCTAAACAATACTATCACTTGGGATAAGACCTTCGATGACTGCCATCACTTCATTCTGACATTGGCTCAAGAAGCTGAGGAACGCCGTTACTGGCAGGACCGCATCGAAGCTCGCAACATTCTACCTTCAGATGCATTGGGATTCCACAATACGCAAAACGGTTCGAAGGAGAACAGTTCATATTCATCATCAGACTCTCATGAAACCGCAGGTGGTATGCTGGCTCGTCTGTTTTACTCATTTGATGACAGATATATGTTGACAACCTCTATCCGTAGAGATGCTTATTCTGCTTTTGGATCAAGTAATCCCTTTGCCTGGTTCCCCTCCGTTGCTGTGGCATGGAACTTTGCCAACGAGAAGTTCATGCAGAAGCCGCTCAATGCCATTGGAATGAGCAGTGGTAAACTGCGTATTTCGTACGGTAGTAACGGTAATCGATCGTTAGCCAATCCATACGTGGCATTAGCCAATCTATCAGCAGGGAATGGTGGCTACATGGGATATCTGAATGATAATGGAGAACTGGAATTGAAAAGATATCTGATGGCCGATCGCATGGCGAATCCTACACTGCAATGGGAAAAGACCAAATCATGGAATGTGGCTCTTGATTTCGGATTCCTCAATGACCGGCTGACTGGTACCATTGATGTCTATAAGATGCGTACTACTGATATGATTATGAGCCAACCTCTTCAAGCCTTTACAGGTTTCGATAAAATCACGACGAATTTAGGTCAGGTAGACAATTCTGGTATAGAGATTTCACTCAGTTCAACAAATATCCGCAACCGCAACATAGAATGGAATACAACACTGAGCTTCTCCTATAATAAAAACCGCATCAAACATTTGTTCTATGAGTATCAAAACATTTTTGATTCCAATGGGAATATTGTCGGAGAGAAAGAATCTGACTATAAAGCAAGCAGCTGGTTCATCGGCAAGCCCATCAACGAAATCTGGAACTACAAGGTAACAGGTATCTGGCAGAAGGACGAATGGGAAGAGGCTGCCAAGTATGGCCAGCAGCCTGGTGACCCGAAGGTGTGGAACAATCCTGATAATGATGTCTACAATGAGGACGGTTCATTGAAAACGGTCGTATATAACGATGACGATAAGGTTTTTCTTGGCACGACTACAGCTCCTGTCAACTGGTCATTAAGGAATGATTTTACCCTATGGAAGAATCTGACCTTCTCCATCAACATGTATTCCAAGATGGGTCATAAGAGCCTGTCCACGAATTATCTAAACGATGATGACCTTGGAGGTCACATGGCTTATGCCGCAGCCAACCGCCCGGCAAAGGAATACTGGACATTGAATAATCCGACGAATAAGTATGGTAGAATCTCTGCTCAAGGTCCTGAAGGAGCCAAAAGTCCCGGCAAGTTATATGATCGCTCATTTATAAGATTGGAGAATATATCCATTGGCTACGTAATGCCTAAACAATGGACTAAAAAATGGGGACTTGAATCTGTCAAGCTATCCGGTTCCATTCGCAATGTCTGTACATGGTCGAAAGATTGGGAATATGGTGATCCTGAGACTGGAGGACTGGGTACTCGCTTGTATTCTTTTGGTATTAATCTATCTCTTTAAAATTCAATGCTTAAGATATGAAAAATAATATATTTCATCGTATTGGGACTATCGCATTAGTTTCTTTAATGTCGTATGGTTTCTCAGGGTGTAAAGACAGCTTTTATGATGCAGACCCGCTCTCTTTTTATGAACCCACACAAACGTTTTCAACTGAATCAGGTTTGGAATCTGTATTGGCTATTGCCGACAGGCAGCTAAAAAGATATTGGTCGGATGGTGACAGCGATGTGATGTTACCGCTTATGTCCGAATACACATTCTCTGATTTGATGGTGGTATCGGGAACAGACAAGCCCGACATTCTTGATAATATAGCACAAAAGCTAACGCCTAATAGCGATCAAACTACTTTGGTCAATCGCTTTAGGTGCAGTACTATATGGTTTTTCTGGCAGCAAACTTTCGAAGGAATCAATAATGCCAATACCATCTTGACCTATATAGATAATGTACAGACGTTGTCTGAAGAAAAAAAGAACATGTATATTGGTCGAGCCTATTTCCATCGTTCTTTCAGATATTATCTGTTATTGTTTGAGTATGGCACTGTTCCCTTGATTACAAAAGTTCTGGATGTCCCAAAACTTAGCTTTTATTCAACGAGTAGAGATGCCATTCTTAAAAAACTCATTTTAGATATGGAGTTTGCCGTACAATGGGTACCCGACCAAAAAGATATGACGTTGGTGGGTATGGTCAATAAAGGAGCTTGCCGTATGTTGCTTTCTAAACTTTATTTGGCTATCGGTGAATATCAAAAGGCCAAAGACTTATTGGATGTCATTATCGACCAATCAGGCTATTCATTGATGCAGGACTGTTTTGGAACGTTTGTAGAGTATTCAGCTCCCCAAACATGGCCCATCACACGAAACGTCATTTGGGATTTGCATCGCCCTGAAAACAAACTAATCAAGGCCAATAAAGAAGTCATTATGGGTATGCCTAATCGGGGTGCTACATCAGAATCCATGTTGATTAATTATACAATGCGTGCTTTGTATCCGTTCTATTTCAATAACATGGTGAAAATGCCAGATGGACAACAAGCCTTGTTAGATATCAAGAGAAACAACAAAGATTACAATCCGAATTATGACTATATGCGAGCACTGGGTAGAGGAGTCGCTAACTGCCGTACGACCTGGTTCTATCAAAAGGGAGTTTGGGCTGTGAATGGCAAGATGGACGAAACCGATTTACGTCACAGCGTCGAACATGGTAACTGGGTGACCATGGAATCATTAAAGTGCAATAACAAAAAGTCGAAATACTTTGGACAGAATCTACGTTTGTTTGATGAAAAAGGGAATTTGTTATGTGCAGACACAATACGTCGTTGGTTTGATGTACCTCATTATATCTGGAAACTGGATGATCCAGTCAATGAAGCCAATATATCTGGTTCAAATGGTAATAGGGGGGCATCCGATGGCAGCGTAGCCGATTGGTATCTGTATCGGTTGTCCGAAGCTTATCTGTTGCGTGCTGAAGCCAAATTCTATATCAACCCGAATGATCCGACCATCAAGGACGATGTGAATATTATCCGGAAACGGGCACATTGCTCACAATTGTATGAGGATAATGTGACAATTGGAGACATCATGAACGAACGTGCTCGTGAATTGTTCTGGGAAGAGTTCAGAAAAACGGAATTGACTCGCGTTTCTTTATGTTTGGCGCGAAGTGGTCGTCCTGATGAATGGGGCAACACTTATGATATCAACACCTTCGACAAACAGGAAGGTACTGACCTGGAAGGAGGAAGTTATTGGTATCAACGTTGCATCCGCTATGGTATGTACAACAAAGGCTATACGATTATCGTCAATGCAACGAAACCTGAATTAAACTATATTATTGATAAGAAGAATATTTATTGGCCCATACCAGAAAAGGAAATAACAGCCAATAATAAAGGGAAATTATGGCAAAATTATGGATATGTCGGCTATGATCCTTCTACTCCTGTTTGGCAAACATGGGAAGAAGCTGTTGCAGATGAGAGTAAAGTAAATTAATTGTTTTCAATAGGCTGACAGTGGCTGTGCCGTAAATGAGAATTTATGGCACAGCCTTTTCATATTATTCCTATTTTTGCAACAGGAATCAGGACGTATTATACAAAGACCAATAAAAGAGATTACCAATTGATTTCGATAATACCACCAACAAATTTGTATTACACAATGAAACAAATATATGCACCTTTCGCCAAGCCTCTTTATGTGATGACAAAACCCATCGGATCGGTATGCAATTTGGCTTGTAACTATTGTTATTACCTTGAGAAAACTTATCTATATAAAGACATATCCAAGCATGTAATGAGTGAAGAATTGTTGGATAGGTTCATAAAGGAATATATAAGTTCACAAACTATGCCGCAGGTTCTTTTTACTTGGCATGGTGGAGAGACATTGATGCGTCCGCTCAGTTTTTATAAAAAAGCAATCGATTTACAAAAGAAATATGCCGGAGGACGAACGATTGACAATTGCATACAAACCAATGGCACGCTGCTGAATGACGAATGGTGCTGTTTTTTTAAAGAGAACGATTGGCTTGTAGGTATTTCAATTGATGGCCCGCAGGAATTTCATGATGAGTACCGACGTAGCAAGCAAGGGCTTCCTTCATTCGTAAAAGTCATGCGAGGCATAGAACTACTGAACAAACATGATGTTAAATGGAATGCCATGGCTGTAGTGAATGACTACAATGCCGACTATCCGATTGAGTTCTATCGTTTTTTTAAGTCTATTGGATGTCATTATATACAATTTGCCCCCATCGTAGAGCGGATCTGTATGCAGCATGATGGGCGTCATTTGGCATCGCCTATGCAGGATGGTGATAAGATGGCAGACTTTTCAGTTACACCTGAACAGTGGGGAAACTTTCTATGTAAACTATTTGATGAATGGGTAAAGAATGATGTTGGACAGTATTTCATTCAACTATTTGATTCCACACTTGCCAACTGGGTAGGCGAACAACCGGGTGTATGCACAATGGCGAAAACGTGCGGACATGCAGGTGTGATGGAGTTTAATGGTGATGTCTATTCATGCGACCATTATGTGTTTCCTGAATACAAATTGGGCAATATCTATCAAAATACATTAGTTGAAATGATGTATAGTGAAAGACAGCAGAAGTTCGGACTTATGAAACAAAGGTCATTACCGACTCAGTGCAAAGAATGCGAATTCCTTTTTGCATGTAACGGTGAATGTCCGAAGAATCGTTTTGCCAAAACTACTTCCGGTGAGTCAGGACTGAACTATCTGTGCAAAGGATATTATCACTTCTTTAAGCATATAGCTCCATACATGGACTATATGAAGCACGAATTGCATGCACACCGTTCACCTGCCAATGTAATGGAGGCCCTAAGAAAGAATCCATTACTATTTAGGTGCAGATAAGATGGTTCGTTTGAGAGGTGACAGTATGCGCAACAAGATGCTATAGCCTATATTCGGAAACAAACTACATACACAGAAATCATACATACCCATTGGCGGAATTAATCTTAGTATGAGTACCAGTGTAATCTTAGTAAAA
>SAMEA3663248__coassemble_611_pt1 | contig 12493 bp, 8 predicted proteins | sample SAMEA3663248__metabat2_low_PE_023 | metagenome-assembled genome bin SAMEA3663248 (sample SAMEA3663248) | pig gut metagenome | biome: pig gut; feature: pig-associated habitat; material: faeces | place: China | collected 2013
ATTGGCCTTTTGTTCCAGCGATGCCAGCATTCGGGCAATTTCCTCTACGATATCCTTCAACTCGTCCTCCGTCTGCTCGCCGCACAGAATCAGGTCTACCCTTGTATGCAACGAAGGGAACCAGGCATAGAGCAGGTTCCCTCGTTGTGTCATACTCTTAAAAATATGTTGTATCTTGTCAGTCATTCATGAGACGATAATCAAGGCAGTTCCTTAATCTTGACGTTTTTGTACCAAACCTCGTCGCCGTGGTCCTGCAGCAGGATATTGCCACGCTCCCAATTGCCGAAGTTGGGCCAGTTCTTATACTTGCTGTATGCCACCAGTGCATTCCACATCTGGTTGTTGCGCTCATACTCCAGCAGCTTCACGCCATTCAGCCAATGCTCCACATGGTTGCCCTTCACCACAATCATGGCCGTGTTGAAGGCCGACATCACGAAAGGCTTCTCTGCAGGAGCCGGAATCAGGTCGTACAGCGAACCTAACTTACGGTTTCCTTTAACTCCCAGCTTGGCATCGGGGTGTCTCTCGTCATCCAGCACCTGGAACTCGCAGCCGATGGCCGAACCTTCACCCTTGTTCATGCTGGGGCTGACAAAATACTTGATACCACTGTTGGCACCTTTGGTAATCTTGAAGTCAACCTTCAGGATGAAGTTGCGATACTGCTTGGTGGTGACGATGTCGCCTCCGTTAGCAGCCTCGGCACCGCCGCTCTTCAGTACCTTCAGGATGCCGTCCTCCATCTTCCAACCCTTCTTGGGGAAGTGGTCGAGACGTGCACCTCTCCATCCTTCCGAACTCTTGCCGTCCCATAACAGCTTCCAACCCTCTTTCTGCTCGGTGGGCGACAGGGTATTGGCGATGGCATTGACTTCGGGAGCCTTGCGGGCTGTGAGGTAACGCTCTACGTCCGTCGTGCAGATGCGGATGTCCTTCCAGCACACTGTCTTGCCTTCTTGCGAGGCATCACTAATGGCATGCACCTGCAGTGCGATGAATCCTGAGGGAGTGCAGTCATCCCATACATTGGCGCAAGGCACTCCGTTCACCCAGGTGGCTATGGTATTGCCTATTGCCTCTATACGCGCCTTATTCCACTCACCCTTCCTGAACGCGCTCTTTGCGGCAGGATTCTGAGTCAGCGGATAGAGCCAGCCACGACGTGCTTCGTCGTAGATGCCGCCCGTCCAGGCTCTGTCGGAAGGGTCTATCTCAAACTGATATCCATGTACACGTCCCTTCTCATATTCCTTCTTGCTTTCGCTACGCAGCTGCACACCCGAGTTCAACCCGTCGTCAATCTTGAATTCAAATTCCAAGATGAAGTCGCCATACGACTTCTTGGTGGCCAGGAAGCTGTTGGGGGTATTCATTTTGCTCACACCCACGATAGCGCCGTCCTGCACCCGATACTCAGCCTTTCCGTTCACTTTCTTCCAGCCGTTCAGGTTTTTGCCGTTGAACAGCGGTTGCCACTCCTGTGCCGACAAGGCAGCTGCGCAGCACAGGAACATAGCCATGATAGTATTTCTTTTCATTTTTCTGATTAATTAGTTGATTGGTTCATTCACATTATAACTTATAGAACTGTTCCCATCCCTTACGCGGCGGCGTACCGGCCAGCAGGGCATTGGCAAACTCGTTGTTCGTAAACACCTTGTTGCGCGGATCGAAGAAGAGCTGTGTATTCAGCCGTTGGGCAATCACACCCAGACAGAACACCTGGCTCAGTACGCCATTGATTTCGAACGGCGAGCGTGTCTTTTCCCGACCCATACAGGCCAGCAGGAAGTTTTCGTAGTGGTTGGATGGACTCTTGGGTACCTCGGGCAGCTTGTCGGCCATTTCGCGTGCCTTCTCCTCGGGTATGATGCTCAGCGTGCTTCCGTGGCTGGCTCCCTTGAAGGTCAGCTCCTTGCTGTAGATAATCTTGCCGGGATTCAGTTTGGCTTGCGGAGTATCGCCCTGATTGGTAGCAGGAATGTTGGGGTCGAGACCGGACACGCCATAGCCCGCAGGGATAGGAGGCAGATTGTCCAATCCGTCATACCATGTAATGTCGACAGGAGGCATGTTCTTGCGCTGTGCAAAGCGGAACAGGATGGTACTGGAATAGGGGAAGAAGTAGTCGTTATGACCGTTGGCGTAGAGCATGTTAATCTCATACGGCAGGCCCAGTTCCAGAAATTCGTGCACGGTATCGAGGATGTGTGCGCCCCAGTCGCCCAAGGCACCCATACCGAATTCGTACCAGCAGCGCCATTGTCCCAGGTGATAGTCCTTATGGTATTCGTGGAAGGGCTGTGCGCAGAGCCAGGTATCCCAATCCAGATCTTTGGGCAGCTGTTGTCCGGCAGGGAACTTCTGGATATTGCTGTCCCACTTGTGCCAACGGCGGGGATTGTTCATGTGTGCCGTCACTGCCGTCACATCCTTGATGATGCCAGCATCCAGCCATGCCTTGAACTGGAAATAGTTGGCCTCGGAGTGTCCTTGGTTGCCCACCTGCGTCACCTGGTTCGGACGTTTGCGGGCCGCTTCCATCAGCAGTTCAGCCTCATAGAAGGTACGTGCCAGCGGTTTCTCTACAAACACGTGCTTGCCCGAAGCCAATGCCAACATACTGATAGGGAAGTGCGAATGGTCGGGGGGAGCGATGGCCACCGCGTCAAACAGGTCGGAAGCCTCATCAAACATCTTGCGGAAATCGCGGAAACGCTTGGCTTTGGGATATTTTGCCATCACCTTCTGGGTATGTGCAGCTCCCATGTCTACGTCGCACAAGGCCGTCACCTCCACCATGCCGGTACGCTCAAAGTCACCGATAATCTGTTCACCCCGATTACCTATACCGATATAGGCTATCTTTACCTTCTCTTTCACATTGTTCCGCTGGGCGTAGTTCTGCGCGTTCAGTATGTTCACGCCTCCACCCAATGCCAATCCGGCCGTTGCCAGTGACATGGTCTTCAAAAAATCTCTTCTGCTTGTCATAATATCAAAAGTTTGTTAGGAATCTGCGTTTTACATTCATTTCTTTCTAATCAGTCTCCATACCCCATACACCAGCAGACGGAGCAAGCTCCAGACTACATACAGGAGACAAGCCATCAGCATGACGTATCCCATGGAAGAGTACAGCTCCGTCCAAGGGGTCTCGTAGGTAATGATAGCGTAGACATTGGCCACATTGGCCAAAAGGAAGCAAATCAGAAAGGTATATATTTCAATCCGTTTGCGTCGGGCGGTGATAAGCGTATCTTTCATACGGTTGCAGAGTTTGTTGCGGTATGGTTCAGATAATTCAGTTTAAATTCGTCGGGGAAGTAGAGTGTGCGCTCCTGCTGCATGGCCTCGTCGCCCAGCAGACAGAGCATGCTGGCGTAGTATCCCTCCTCCGCAATGCGCGGGGGCTGCTTGCCCGTGATGACCGCTTCCACGAAGGCATCTATCAGCAGCGAAGTACCGTCTGTCTTTGGAATTTCGCCCAAGATAAGTTCTCCCTTGTTCTCGGCAGCCGTTTCGGGTGCCCAGCTGGTACCTGCAAAGGGTATCGTTTCGAAGAGGCTTTGCTCCCACTCGTTGATCATCTGCAAGAAACCAGGAGCCGGTTTGATGGTCTCGAAGTAGTATCTTCCCTTTTCGGGTTCTACCGTGCCCTTGCTGCCCAATATCTGCTCTTCCAGTCCGTAGAACTTGTTGGATATGACCGAGTTGAACGTCATCTTCACACCATCGTCAAAGGTGTAGATGGTGCTGACGTTGTCATACACCTCGCGTCCGTCCTTCCAATAGGTGATGGCACCGTGCCCCATCACCTTCTCGGGCAACTTGCGCAGTGCCCAGCTGCCTATCTGCAGCTGGTGGCAGGCCAGTTCGGTCATCAGTCCCTTGGAGTGTTCACGATAGAGGCGCCAGTTAATCTGACGTTCCAATTCGGGTCGGGGCACCTTCCTGCGCCAGTCTCCGTTTCGATTCCAGAAGGTATGGATGGCGGCAATCTGCCCGAACATACCTGCATGAATCATCTCCATCGCCTTGATGTAACGGGGATCGAACAGCCGTTGCTGGCCGGTGAAGAAAATCAGGCCCGTTTGTATATGCTTCTGATAGATGCGGTAGCACTCTTCCATGGTGAAGCCGATGGTCTTCTCGCAGAACACCTGTTTGCCGGCATCGAACGCATCCAGCACTATCTGACAATGGGTATCCAGCGGCGTAGTCACCAGTACGGCATCCACTTCACTGTTCTCCAGCAGACGACGATAGTCGGTATATACTTTGGCGTTCGGAACGAGCTCTAACGCCTTGTCAATGGAGGGCTGGTAGATGTCGCACAACGCCACGATTTCGGCCTTCTCATTCTGCAGAAGGAATTCCATCAGGAAACGTCCGCGTGAGCCAGGCCCGATGATGCCCAGCCGGCACTTCTCCTTTTGGGTATGCTTCACCTCGGAGAAGGCAGACAGCCAAGGGCTGGCAGCCATCAGTGCTCCGGCTCCCAACATTCCTATATTCTTCAGGAACTCCCGTCGGTTGATATTCGTATCTTTCATGATATATAATATAGTGATTGTAGTTTTTCCAACCGCAAAAATACTCCTTTTCAGCTAAATGCTGTACAACAATCCAAGCAAATCATGCAAGAATTGAATCATTCGTCTGCCGTAGCACCCTGTTGATTTGTATTGGCAAAATCCTTGGGCAATACCCCGAACTGCTTCTGAAAACATTTGGCAAAATACGAGGGGGTGTTGAAGCCGGTCATGTAGCACACCTCGTTGATGCGGCACCCGCTCTCCTTCAGCAACTGGGCCGCTTTCTTCAGACGTTCCAGACGGATATAGTCATTCGGAGTCATGTCCAATATACCTTTGATCTTCCGATTCAGGCTGGAACGGCTCATGTTGAGCTGGGCGGCCATCTCGTCCAAACCGAAGTCGGGATTCTGCATGTTCTCGTCCACCACATCCTTCAGTGATTTCAGGAACACTTCGTCCGCCTTGGTCATCGCCATGCTGTTGGTTTGGATGAAAGGGGAGTGTGCCAATGAAGAGCGAAGCATCTCCCTGTTTTTCAGCAGATTGCCGACACATACCTTCAGATATTCCACCGAGAAGGGCTTCTCAATATAGGCATCCGCTCCGCGCTTCATGCCTTCAATCTTGGCTTGCAGTGTCGTCTTGGCTGTCAGCAGGATGACGGGGATGTGGCTATATTCCATCTCTTGCTTCAACCGCTGACACAGTTCCAATCCGTCCATCTTGGGCATCATGATGTCTGATATGACCAGATTGACCGAATGCTCCTTGAGCAGGGCCAGTGCATCTTCGCCATTGGTAGCTGTCAGTATCTGGTAGTTGCCCGACAACTGCCGGGAGACGAACGAGAGCATATCGGGACTATCCTCCACTAACAGCAGCGTATAACGACGTCCGCTGCCAGAGACCTCACCACCGGCCACAGCCTCCTGCGGAAGTTCCGCCATGCCGGGAGTATCTTTCTCTTTCCGTTCCATGCCGATGGCTTCTGCATGTCGTACAGGCAGGGTCAGCACGAAACAGTTTTCATGCGTCACGTCAGACATACGCAACGTGCCGCCATGCAGCTCGGCCAACGAGCGGGCCAAGGCCAGACCGATGCCTGTGCCCGGTTTGGTATTGCCTCCCTCGTCATCGTATCGCGTGAAGGGCTTGAAGATTTCCTCGCGCATCTGCAAGGGCACCACCTGTCCGTCGTTGTGTACCTCCAGACGCAACACATCCACCTCCTCATCCGTCAGGTGCAGACGGACATAGCTGTCGCCATACTTGATGGCATTGGTCAGCAGGTTGCTCACTATCTTGGTAAATCCCTCGCAGTCAACCGAAGCCATCAACCGGTCTGGAGCCTCCACCGTAAAGTCAGCCCCTTTGCGGACAGCTTGCGGCTTGAAGCGGCGGCAGGTGTCGGCCAGCAGACGGGCCACATCAGCCTCTACAAAGCTCAACTTGAAACCTTTCTTCTCCGTCTTGCGGAAGTCGAGCAGCTGGTTCACCAGAAAGAGCAGACGGTTGGTATTCAGGTCCATTATCTCCAAGTCGTCCTTTATCTTGTCCGGCAGATCTCCCTGAGCCAGCACATTCTCCAGCGGGCTTTTGATTAATGTCAGCGGGGTGCGTATCTCATGCGCCACGTTGGTGAAGAACTCAATCTTGGCCGTATAGAGTTCGCGTTCCTTCTCGTGCTCGAATTTCTCCATGGCACGCTGATGCTTCCGCAGGTTCTTCCGCCTGAAATAGAGCACCACACAGCTGGTCAGCGCACACGCCAGAATGCAATAGAGGGCATATGCCCATCCCGACAGATAGAACGGGGGCAGGATGCGGATGGTCAGCATCTTTTCCGTTTCGCTCCATCGGCCATCGCTGTTGGCACCCTTCAAGTGGAGTTTGTAGCGTCCTGAGGGCAGATTGGCATAGGTGATGATGGCATTGCCCTGCTGCTCGTACCACTTCTTGTCATACCCCTGCAGGCGGTATGAGATGCGGTTCATCTCAGGTGCTTGGTAGCTGAGCGAAGCCGCCCGAAGGGAGAAGGAGTTCTGATTGGCTTCCAGCGTGATTTCATCGCAATAGGAAATGTTGGCTGTCAGCGGAGAGCCGGGCGACTCTGACGTAATCAGGTTGTTATTCAGGTAGAACTGGGTCAACGTAACCGAAGGCTGGCAGACATTCTCTATGAACGAATCGGGATTGAACACTACAAAGCCACCGATGCTGCCCACGTAGATGTTCCCCCGCGGGTCGACATATCCCGACTGATAGTTGAACTGATTGTTCAGCAAACCGTTAGCGGTGGTATAGACATGGCTGTAGCTGTTGCTGGGGTTGAAGCATACCAGTCCGTTGTTGGTACTGCACCACAGGTTTCCCTTCTTGTCCTCCATCATCTTATAGACAATATTGCCTTCGATGCCCGGCAGAGTATCGTAGCGCAGGAAGTGGTCTTCTTCAGGAATATACTGACAGATGCCCTCGCCCAGCGTCATGAACCAGAGCCGCTTCCGGCTGTCTTCGAAGATGCTGATTACCTTGTTGTAGGGCAGCGAATGGGGAGACGACTTGTCCGTCTGGTAGTTCCTCCAGGTCTGCTTGGTCACGTCATAGCAGTAGACTCCGTGCGAATAGGTGGCCAGCCAGAGGTTGCCGTTAAAGTCCTCCAATATATAATATACGAATTTGTTCTGCAGCTGTTCCACCCGAGTGAAGTCGTCTGTGGCGCGGTTGTACTTCATCAATCCGGAGGTAGTGCCTATCCATATTTCGTTCTGCGACGTACGGCAGATGGTAAAGACATCGTTGGCCATCAGGCTGTTGGGACGGTCGCCCTTCTCATAGTGTCTTACCTGCCTGGTACGCAGATCTATTCTGTTCAGCCCGCCGGAGAAGGTACCCACCCACAGGTAGTCACCGTCCATGCAGAGGCCGTGTATATTCTTGTACAGCAGCGGATGCTCGAAGGGGGTCAGCGTCTCCGTGGCCGGATTGAAGCGAAACAGTCCCTTGTCCTCCGTACCTATCCACAGTTGGCCGTCGTTGCCGGGAATGATTTCGCGTACCCGTCGTCCGAAACCGTTCATTCCCTCGCAGGGATAGAACTTCTTGAAGTAGGTCCACTGGTAGGGACAATAGTTTACGCCACCAAAGTAGGAGCCTATCCAAATGCCATTCTCCCTGTCGCGGCAGATGGTGTAGATGGCATTGTCCGACAATGCATACTGATCTTCCTGACCGGAAGCGGTGATGTGCGTGGCACGGTCAGATCGCAGGTTGTAGATGTAGATGCCGTTCTCCGTACCGACCCACAAGGTCTCATCGTCCTGAAACTGGATGGTACGTACAAAGGCGGAAATCAGCTGGCGCACCTTCCCGTTGGTACGGTTATACTCGAAGAGGCCGCGCTGCGAAGCGATGTAGATGCAGTTGTGAGGTCCCTCTACCTGCTTGTAGATGATGTCTCCCTTGAATGTCTCCTTCCCATCAGCGTCGGCAAACGGACGCATCTCCCCCTGGAAGTCTACAGGAACCGAATAGAGGTTGTCGGCATACAACGCCACCCAACAGGTCTCGTCGTGCAGCCAGAAGAAGTTGACGTTTGGGATGGCCTGGTCGTCCAGATAGAGTTGCGTTGTCTGCTCCTGCGGATGATAGCAATACAGACCTTGGTTCTCCACCGAGAACCAGATGTTTCCCTCCGCATCTTCCTGAATGGCAGTCACCAAATCTGTCACCGGTCCATCCACCTGAGCAAGCTGATTGAAGTCGCAGAAGGCATCCTTCTGCGGATCGTAGCGAAACAGTCCGCCATCGGTACCTACCCAGATGTAGCCTTCTCTGTCCTCGTACAATACCGTGATGAAGTTGCGTCCCAACGTGGAGTTGTTCTTCTTATAGACCTTGAACTGCAGACCGTCGTAGCGGTTCAGCCCATGCTGGGTTGCAAACCACATAAAGCCTTGGCGGTCCTGCATAATCTGGTAGACTGTATTCTGTGACAGACCGTCCCGAATGTCAATCGTCCGGAAGTAGTGGCGCATACTCTCTCTGGCCGGCAGGGAGGCCGGCAGCAGCAACAGGAGGAGCAGCCCTGTCAAGGTGCGGATGAGGCAGGTTCTATCCGATGGAATTGTATGTTTCATTACAGTATCATTTTACGTGTCATTGGCACCACAAATATAGGAAGAATCGGAGCGAACCCATGCAACTATCCAACCACAAAATAGAAGAATGGTCGCATTTTGAGTCTCTCGATGTCTCTTGAAGGCATTCTATCCGTCACTCCGTACCTTCAGACAGCGGACGGCGCACCCACACCTTGTGGCTGCCGCTTCCGCTTGACACGATGGGAGTAGCATGATCCTTACATATCTCCTTCAAGTCGCCCGAAGCCATCGTGCGGCTCATGCCGTTCAGCGCCGCATATTCCCTCAGGGTGATGAAGCCGTTCCGCTCAATCAGCGTCAAGGCTCGTGCGATGCGTTCCTCACGTGTATAGGAACTGGATCGGAGAAGCTTCACCCCTCCCACTTTACGTTCCAGTTCCGTGTCATAACGCAAGTTCTTAAGCAGATTGGCATCCGCCTTGAAGTTCACATTGCTCACCACCACCTTCCGATGCAGCATTCTGTCCGTATCGGATTCCATCTCGGTAGGTTTCTGGTCATTGAAGGCCAGCGACAGAGAGAAGACTCCCAAATCATCCAGCTTCACCGTGTACCCTTCAGACAGTTTCCGCTTTAAGGTTGCTGCCACTTCAGACAGCACGGCACTGACGACGCTGGGTGCAATGGCACGCTGGTAGGAATGGACTATCTTCACGAATTCCTCCGTTTCAATCAACCGACAGCTATCCAGCTTCGGATAGACCTTTCGTTTCCCCTCGTTACCCAAATCGGGCATTTCCTGCAATATATATTTCGGCATACGTGATATAATTTGTTTTTTCAGGTGAGTAAAATTTCGTCTCCAACGCTCCGAACACACATCCGAAGCCTTCGTACGTCCGTTCGAAGCTTGCGAACGGACATTCCGCACCTACGGACTGACATTTCTCCCGGCTAAGATAAGAAATTCACCTGGTTTCTGCAACATTTCCACCTATATTTTATGTACATACGGCACTTAACCCTCTGACAAATGTATTGTCAAACTTGGTCTGAACGATGACAGAAAAAGTTTTTCCGCGATTATCCGGCCGATTCTGAAAACAATCAGTATATTTGCAACGATTTGCAGATATGTACACCTCGCAAATTAGATAACAGACCCCCAGCAAAGATATATGTCCATGTTGCATGCTCCACAATTGACCAGACAGTTCGAAGAGTTGTTCAAGAAGAACTACTCCAAGCTCTACTACGTGGCCCTCGACTGGGTGGAGAATGAAGAGTCGGCCAAGGATCTGGTAAACGACCTTTTCGCCGAACTTTGGAAACAGTATGAACGGTTGCAAGATGAGAATGTGGAGGGCTATCTCTTTCAATCCCTGCGTAACCGCTGCATCAACTATCTGAAGCACCAACGGGTAGAGCAGGAATACCGCGAACGCATGTTGGCAGAGAAGCAGCTGGTGATAGATGAGAATCCTGAGATACACGAGGCCCGGCTCAAGGTCATTGAGCAGACACTGGAACAGATGAACCCGCAAACCCGACGGGTGTTTGAACAGTGCTTTTTTGAAGGGAAGCGCTATCAGGAGGTGGCCGACCTGATGGAGGTGAGCGTGAGCACCATCCACAAACGGATGACACAAGCCTTCGCTGCCTTTCGAGCGGCTTTCGGTTGTGATAAAAAATATTAAATACGAGAAATGGAAAGTGACTGACAGAACAGATCGGTTGTTAATGTATTGTCATGAAACAGAAAACAGATTATAACCAACAAGAGGCCGAGGAGCAGAAGCGGTTGTTGCTCTTGGCGCAGATGGCCCGCCGACGCAGGGAGCATCCGGCTCCCGATGCCGACCAGGCTTGGCAACGGTTTGCCGCCATACATAGTGCAAAGGAGGAAGAAACAGACGGACAAAAGCCACCGAAGAGGCTTTTCAAACCCATCTCCCTGTGGTTGTCTGCCGTAGGAGGTGCTGCGGCCGCCTGTGTTATTATGTTTTTGGTGCAGCAATGGGTGCCTTGGACAGGCCACTCTCCCTACGTTGCACTACGCTACGACGCCACAGCCCAACGGCTGCGTATTGGCGAGCACGACACGATACTCCCGACTGGTCAGGAACGGTTTCTCTCATTCTACGACGCTTCCGCGCCTCTCCGAGGAACAACCGATAGAAGTATCACCACTCCTATGGCTACCGCCGCTCCAGCAATATCTCCGAGCACACCGCACCAAACATCAGAAACAGAGCGCTCCACAGTGAAGACCCGAAAACTGTCCACCCCCCGCGGCATGCTGTTGCCCGACAGCAGCGAAGTGTGGCTCAACGCAGAGAGCACCATCGAGTTTCCCGTCGCCTTCAACAGCGGTGAACGCCGAGTGGAACTGCATGGCGAGGCCTACTTCAAGGTAGCCCGCAACGAGCAGGTGCCCTTCGTGGTGCATACAGACCGCATGAAGGTTAGCGTGCTGGGTACGGAGTTCAACCTACGCGCCTATGGTGCCGATGCCTCGTCGCTGACCTTGGTCAAGGGCTCGGTTCATGTATCTTCGGACGGAGGCGAAGTGCTGCTCTCGCCCGGGCAAGAGGTGGAATGCAGCCGGGAAGGCTCCCTGCAGGTACACGACATAGACACCTACTACGTGACGCAATGGACCGAAGGCCTCTTCTATTTCGACGAGATGCCCCTGGTGGAAGTGCTCAAGGAGTTGGGCCGCTGGTACAATCTGGGCGTGGTGTTCCACCGCCGGGAGCTGATGGAGATGAAGATGCACTTCAGCGCCTCGCGTACCGACGATATTGATACCGCCATCCGCAACCTCAACCGACTGCGCAAGGTACGCATCACCATCGAAGAGGAGAATATTGTAGTTTATTAGTCCCTAAAAGAACAAGAATTGTGCTTTTTTGAAAAAAATCCTTTCTGAGGGGGTGACCGATGAGTGACATAGGTTGTTCTTGAAACAAACAACAACTATGTGTATCATGAGAAAAAGCATTATTCAAACCGTGTTGATACTGTTTGTCGGCTTGTGGCTGACACCTGCCACCTCTGTGCAGGGGGCAAGAAAGCAGAAGAAAGCAAAGTTGGAGGCCTCCACCAAGAGCGACTCCACAGAGACCTCTAAAAAGAAGGGACTTGTGTCGTACGACAAGGTCATCACCCCCAAAGCCCGCACCATGCAGGGATTCATCACCGTACATTCGGTGGAGGGTAAATACTATTTTGAGCTACCCGATACCTTGCTTGGACGTGACATTCTGGTGGTGAGCCGCATTGCCAAGGCTCCGGTCAATGTACAGAAGAGCAAGACCGGCTATGCCGGCGACTTCCTCAGCGATCAGGTTATTCGGTTTGAGCGAGCCAACAACGAAGAACGGCTGTTCCTGCGCGAGATAGCCTACGAGGAGTATTCATCGGACACACTCGGCCTTTACAAAGCTGTGGAGAACAGCAACATCCAACCCATCATCGCCGCACTTAAGATTAAGTCGATACGCAAGCTGGAGAACCATCGTTCCTATCTGCTGGACGTGACGGATGTACTGAATAAGGAAAATGGTCCTTTTGCACTGAACGACCGCGTGAAAGACAAACTTGGCCTCAGCGCACAACAGGACGAGACAAGCTACATCGACACGCTGAAGGCTTTTCCCACCAACATCGAGATACGCACCGTACGTACCTTCAAGCGCAAGAAGGTAACTCCGACCACCGACCTGCAACGCCTGTTGGCGCAGCTGTCGCCCGACCCCACCACCCCACTGACCTACGAATTCAACACCTCGCTGCTCTTGCTGCCTGCCACACCGATGAAGGCCCGCATGCACGACCGGC